>JACCDG010066279.1_pt1 | contig 42216 bp, 78 predicted proteins | sample 7442471 | NCBI WGS metagenome assembly JACCDG01 (sample SAMN15323444, study PRJNA562643) | freshwater metagenome | isolation source: river surface water | place: USA:Blue River Watershed | collected 2017-08-17
AACATGGGCGTTATGTTCTCAGTTTAAGAATGTATTTCTTAACTTTCTCGGCCTCTGCTTCCGTAAGCCAGAAGTATTTTCGCTTTAAGCCTTTGGCTTCGTTCTCAGCCTTCTTGCGCGCTACTAGAACGCGCTTTTCAATTGCTGGCATAATTAACCCCAACCCTCATCATCTTCATTGAAAAAATAATTATATTCAGGCTCAGGATTCATAATGTCATTAATGTATTGCTCATATTCCGCAACGCTTGAAAAATGCGCCTCGCCTTCGCCTTTGTAGCTTACAACTTCAACCGTCCCATCCTTGAAAAATAGAGCGCGGTCATTGTAGTAATCGCCAGAAAGCTCATCATCCCCGTGTATTGATGGTACAGTTTCAACCTTAAACGGCTTGTCTTCTGCTGCTCGCAAATCACGCGCCAAACGATTCTCAATTCCTGTGAATTGGTCTTGAATAGCCATCTCGGCAAGCTCACGTTTTAATAGCTCAACCCCGCCACTTTTCACAATAAAATCAACCATTGCAGCCTGCATTTTAAGCCCCTTATTATCGCACCTTGCACCATTGCTCAGCTCATGGTGTTAATATAATACAGGTAAGCGCTTACCGCAATAGGTTAAAGCAAATAAATTCAAATAATCTCAAAAACATAACAATACGCTGCAACACGGACGCGGTTTAAATCGGCGAAATAATCACTGATTAAATGCGCGCCGTTGAGCTAGTCGTTACATTGTTTAAAAAAGTGCTTCTTGTGCCGTGGCATTTTCAAACCGTTCGCAGCAAGCTTTGTAGTAATCTTCATCCAATTCAGTACCAACAAACTCAGCAACACCAAAGTAATGCGCTGCAATCGCGCTAGAACCACTGCCAAGGTGTGTATCTAAAATCCTGAACTCAGGCTTAGCGTAGTTTTGCAAAAGCCATTGGTAGAGCTTTACGGGCTTTTGTGTTGGGTGTATTGTTCCCTTCCCGTATGCTTCAGCTCTGCACATTCTAAAGGCCTTACTTGGCCTATCAAAACTTGTCCACGCCAGCTCAAAATCTGAGCCGCTAAACTCCTGTATTTTGTCCCAGATCAAATAGCAGCGCGTAGTCGGCAAGCTGAAATAATTTCCACCCCAGATTATTTGATTTTTACTAACTCTATAAATTTCATCAAAGTAGAATTTTTTGGGCGCAATATCTTTATATTCCCTGTGTCGCTCTTGTTTTTTTGCGCCATCAAACATGTTCATTTTGTCAACGCCAATTCCATAAGGCGGGTCTACTATCGCCAAATCAAAATATTTATCTGGCGCGGTTTTCATGTATTCCATACAATCCATATTCAACATTTTTATCATCGTAAAACCTCACAAAGTGCAAAAACAATGTAACAAGCAAATGAACGGGACGCGGTAGAAATATGCGTTTTTACGGGCACCGTATGCGCGCCCGTTATTCGGGCGTTACATTCACTAGAAATATGCAATAGGAGCTTTTGCTTCTTCTGCTTTTTTGAAGTCTTCTAGCCATGAACAATTCAGCAATCCATCCCAGTCCATTGGTTGCATTAAATTTCCGATTACATATACCCCGCTGCTTTCGCCAATTAAATAACTAACGCTATCAATCCCAGCTTTCAGTGTTTTAATGTAGTCTCGCAACTCTTGAAGCTGAGCAATAGCTAGTTCAGAGTTTCCTGCTACGTCATCTAAATCTAATTGTGCTCCCATGTTGATCTCCTAAATTAGTTTGCTATGTAAATGTAACCAGTCGCAGCAATCGGACGGGTCAAGAATTTCGCATTTTTCCGGCTGTTAAAAGCCGCCGTTGTGCTCGGCGTTATGTGACCGCATTAAATTGCGTTGCAGAAACAACGCCAACCATTCCGGTATCTTTAAATTTTTCGTAAACCTGATCTATCATTTGTGAAAGAACTTCTTGCGGCTTCATTTCATCTGGCGCATCTGCAATGGAGTGGCCTCGCTTATTGTCGCTTTGCCATGCCATAAAATAAGTTTTCACTTCGCTAACCTCACTTAACAAGTCGCTCAAAGGCGACGGAATTAGAATTCCACATTTACGCGGCTTGGTTCAGCCGCGCTTTAGCTCAACGTTATGACTACCGCAGTTCAGGCTCAACCCAAAGCTGCTCAGCTGTGTATGCTGATTGAATGAGCTTCGCCATATCTATAATTCCGTAGCCTTCTTCGTGTGTGCCTCTGCATGGGTAAGCAATCACACGCATCACATTTCTAAGCCGCAAATTTTCCGCGTGAAGCTCAAGAATATCTGCCCGCGCATCCTCAAAAGCAAATTGCTTTGCAGCATCACTTTGGTTTGTGGCCATTGCCTTGGGGTCGCACTTTATCCATTGTTCAATTGTTCTTTTCATGATTCTTTACTCCGGTAGTTGGTCATAACAAGGCGTAGCAACATCACTACACTTCGTTTCGTTCGACAAGCCTTACGGCTTGCGGCTGTACATTGGCGTTATGACTCCAAGCTAGAAATCCAGCGCTTCAAGTCTCTATCAATAATTTCAATATCTGAATCTTTGCCGCGAATTACAAAATCACGCTCAAGCCATCCGCGCCCTTCAAAATATTCAATCTGCATTCCTTTGAATTTGCACTTGTTTAAATAATCTCTCAATCTTCCACAAAGCAAAATTCCAACCTCTAATTCTATTTTAGTCATCTCACCAACCCCCCGATCTAATCAACGCAATAACTAAAATAGAACCAATCAACATGCCAATAAGCAACGCGGCAGCCTTTCTTGACATTGCTGGGCGCCAAATCCAGTTAGATGGCAATGGGTCGCCAAATTTGCTGAATAGCTCGCCATCAAGCTCAAGACAAGGAATCTCTATGCCTGTGTGTTCGCATTGGGCTATGCCTTTCTTTCCGTGCATTACGATAGATGCGCGACATCGAATCTTTTCAGCTTCTTCATATCGCTCGTTAAATTCACGCTCTACTTTTGACTCGACTTCTTTTTCGTTTACAGCTGGGATTGATGACGCAATTTTTGATCCAGGTTGACCGCCAAACCCAATATGTATCACTTTTGTTTTTTCATTTGTCATTTTTCATCACCACCCTTTTTTATTCAAATTTAGCGCCACACAAGCGGCGGCAATAATTGCAATGGTTTGAATTGGCTTTTCAGAAACATTCATCCCGCATGCAGACAGCAAAATACCAAAAAAAACAATAAATATAATATCTTTCATTTTTCATCACTTGTTTTAAGTTTCTGTTTTAACTCTTGGATAATTCTGTAGCTCTCGGACTTCTTGTAATCCTCAGCAAACTGTTTAGCGTCACCTTCAGTAAGCCAGTGGAATTTACGAACTAGACCTGCCGCCTCCCTACGAGCTTTTAGGTCTGCGAATTTTTGAGAGGAGGTTTTCATTATTTCCTTCGTCAATACTTATTTTAACAGCCCATGTTGAGCTGAGCGATTTAACCATTCCGTCAACCAGAGTCTTAGCTAAGACATTGGTGCTTTTTTGAAGATTCTTTTTTACCGCATCCTCAATAGCAGGCCTAATATTTTCTGCCATTTGGTTAATGGTCTCCAGCGCAACTTTTCTAATTGTATCAGCAGCAAGCCACTCAACAAATGGCGTCGTATTGTAATAATCTGAGTTGTTTGGCCTTCCGCTGCCAGGTTCAACCTTCTGCATAAGCGCGTTTTGGACGGCGGCAGCAACAAAGCCCATTCCATTGTCGCCCATGAGCTGCATAATTGAGGCGGCAACGGCTTGCTTAAGGTATGGCTCTAACATTTCACGTGGGATTGGAAGCTGTGCATTATCTGACATTTTATTTACCTGTTTGTTAATGGCCTCGCACTATTGCTTAGCTCATGTGAGTAGAATAATAGAGTTAGCGCTAACCGTAAAGTGTCTTTACAAATCTTTACGATCCTGTATTGGGTGGGGCAAATTGTTCTCTTTGATGTACTTATTTCTAGCCTCAAGCGCTAAATGAATATCCCTGAATCTGCCAAGGTGTTTTCGCTTTCTTTTCCAGCCAATAAACGAAACCCATGCGCCCCGCTCAAAGACCACGCCAACATAGCCTGATTTATTTTTGCTTGTATCGGCGCGGGGAAGTTCAGGCCGCTACGGCCTCTGCAACCGGCTTAGCGTGCTTTATTTTCCGTTTTCTGAGACGACCCCTTGTAACCTTTCTATTCGCTGATTGCGTTTCATAGCCAACAAATCTACAGTTGCTTGGCTCATAATCTCCAGAGGAGTCTTTGCGATCAATTGTTAATGCATCTGTGTAGCCGTTAGTTAGCGCCCAATCCCTGAAGGCTGAGTATTCCATCCACGCCTCACATAGCTTTACACCAGCGTATATTGTTTTTTCTTTGCCAACTGGATTTAAGCATCTGCGCTTCATATTTGCCCATGTAACATGAAGCCTGCTTTTAGTTTCGTCTTTGCTATATTTGGCACGCCTCCTGCCTGCCCTGATGTCGGCACACGCTCTGCACAGGCCGGTCATAACCTTAAACCTTTCCATTCTTCCTTCAAATTCAGATTGGCATTGAGTGCAGACGAAAAGACCAAAACTTCTTTTGCCTCCACCGTCAAATTTAATGTATGTTTTTAAAAGTATTGGTGCAGGAAGATCGATAACTTGCATAATCTCTACCCTCAGAGAAGCCCGATTAAGAAGTGCGGAAACATCTTCGGGTGTAGATGCTTTCGGGAGCTAACCTATCCGCACTAAAATTGTATCAAAGCTGTGATTTTAAATCTTTAATTTTCTTTCGATATTTATCGGCTATCAACGCGTAGTCAGCAGCTTTTAGTTTTTCCGGTTGCGCCATATCAGCTTCCAATGCAGCAACACGATCTGCGCCAATCCTCACTAGCAGCTGCTCTCTAAACGGCATTGGATTACCAGAAAGCCAGTTATTACATACAGAACAAGCCTTGTGGGCATTATCCTCGTTAAAGGCTAAATCTGGCCTAGCGCCTCTGCTTTTCCAGTGCGAGGCATGCCATTGTCCTTGCCAATCTTTTGTTTTATCGCAACTGATACACCCAAGATCAGAGTCACGCAGGCGAATAAATTCATTGAATGACTTCTGAGCCTTTGCGCGCTGGAATGATTTGTCATTTTTCAGGAAATCAACCTTTTGCTTTCTAGATTCTTTGTCCCGCTCAATCTCGCGAATCCGCTCAGCATAGTCACGAACACAGCCAGCATTTGAGCAGCATCGCGTTAGCCTCAACCCCCAACGCTTAGGTGTGAACATATCCGAGCAAATAGGGCAGCGCTTCTGCTTAGGTTCTTTCATTTAGCCGCCATAACAGTCATGATTGCAGCAAGACACAATCCAAAGAATGTGCCAACAATGAACGATTGGAAAATATAAAATCTTATAGCCTTGGCCAGCCTATCTCCCCAATGATGCACTTCATCGACAAGCGGGTCATATTGCTCTAAAGATTCTGATTCATCAGCGCCGCAATCAAAATTTGCATTGCCGAAAAGAACAATTAACTCTTCTATTTCTTTGGTTGCCATTGTAGCCAAGCCTCCTGTATTTCTTCGTCGTTGTATTTATGACCTAGCCAATTATCTTGCATCCACTTTAAGCAATCACGATAGCTAATCTCCTCTAGTCTGAGCGCTTCACCAAAGTGTTTTGCTATGTATTGGGCTTCAAATTGTTCTCGGTTCATTTGTTTTGTTCTCTCTGATTCTTTGCAAATTCTCCGGTTGACTCTAATATCAATCCTTGGTTAGCAGCCTCCAATTGCATAAAGGTCAACACCATGAACATTTCGCCAGTTTTCCAATCTGATGAGCTGGTATAATCAAGCTTTGTCTGCCCGGTCGTATAGTCTGTTATTTCTTGTGTCATCCAATCCCTTGATTCAGGATGAGCAATCAGGAACATTTTCTTAACTGTTCGCTTCATGCTTGCCAGCTCTCGCTTTTCGACCTTCTTATAGTGCTTTCCCAGTTTTTCTGCTATCCACATTGAGCACCACAAATGAAACAGCGAGTTTTGATCTATCGACCTATCAATTCCTATCCTTGGCTTTGAATAGGTTATGTATTTGTGTTTTTCGTACAGCAATTTTACATTTGCAACAAATGCAGTCAGGCTGTTGTCACTGTTTATTGTCCATGACTCACCCATCAAATAGATTCCGATTTAACCGTGCGATCATTAGCAGGCTCGATTATTTCAAGCAAGTCTACGCACATTAGATTAACTGCTGACATTCTCTTTATGTCCACTCCTCCGAACGGATTACGGATCAATGCCTGTTGTTCGTGGGTTTTATCAGCTATCTGCTGAGCCCAGCGTACTTTTGGGTCGTTTATGCTTAGATTCATAAATCACCTGTTAGTTATATGGAGCGGATCTCTGGACTCTCACCAAAGTCGCAAATAAGAAAATCACGGGATCGCCTTATTGCTGTACTACTGCCACCCGCTTAGTTGTGGGCTTTAAACATCGACCGCCCACTAGCCTTTTTTGCTTTGACACCACTTGATATACTCATCAAGCGCCATTATTGCAAAAATTGCAGCAAATAAAACCAGTACACAGACTAGATAAAACACCTCGTCGTATTGTGCAAACTCAAAAAACAGGACGAAAGAAAGCACAATAGTCAGCAAACAGTTTATCAGTAGAGAGATTGCGAGTTTCATTCGTGAAGCCTCCAAAATTTGATTTTTGACCGAAAAATCTTTAACCCATCCCAGTGCGTACTGTACCTAAAATGCCTGCACCATGCCTTCCAAATAAACCCTTGATCGCAATAGGAGATCAAACTGGATAAAAAATGCCCTAAGGTTTGTCTCCCCCTGCAATAGGGTTTTGTGCATTTGTTCTGTATTCATAGAATAAGTCTCCGGAAAAACATGAAGGGATTTCGTACGAAATCCCTTCATGTTTTTACATGTTAATCAAACGAAAGGGCTACAACACCACCTGTGGTTGCCATTCTGGCCAAGACAATTTGCCCTTTTTCATCACATAGTGATATTAAATTTTCCCCTCCCTGTGAACCTTCCACCCAAGAGGAGTATTCAATTTTCGGTGATCTGTTAAAATATTTTTTTGGTGCCTTCAATTCACCTGCTCCCCAACCGGAATCCGTTTTGGTTTTGTTGAGCGCTGCTAGTGCCATATTAAAATTTTTTTCAAATTCAACAAGCGACTCTAAATCCTTTTCCTCTAAAGCCGATATAAGGAGAGTTAAATCATGCGATGTAAAAAATTCTTTGATCTTTTGGGCAAATGCATAAGGATAGTTTCGCCGATAATTCATTCTTACCGGTGCTAACTCACTCCTTTGCATCGATGCAAATTTCACTCTCTCTTTGTCTTCTAGATAAGCTGCTGCTTTTTCCTCATATACTTCTTTTGGATTAGTCTCAATGGGGACGTATAGGTTCATTTTGAGTATCTCCAAGATTTTATTTTATGTAGATCAATACATAACGTATTTGGGTAATTGCCAAACCAAACTCTTTCAGATATGGCCAATGTTCTTCTGCAACCAATCAAAACCGATCCACACTCAAGCTTAATATCAATGGTACAGTGTTCTTTAGGCAGCGGATTGGTATCAATAGGCGCGTAGATTCGTGATTTGTGTGTCATGATAAAACCTCAAGCTCGCACTCCATTGCCTCATCTTCAAAATTTGTAAAATGCCCGTTTTTTTCATAAGCGTACGAACAAAGAAACGTGTGCTTATTGGTAACTGTCCAGCCTCTTTGTTTTAGCCATTCGTTTTTGACCTGAACAAGAAGCCTTTCCTTTGCGTTAATCTCACTCTGTATTTCTTCAATTTGCTCCATTAGTTTGTCTGTCATGATTTAAACTCCTGATTTGCGTAATCCAGCCCATAAAGACTAAACGCAGCCATGAATCTTGCTTTGTCTCTTATCAGACCTTGTAAAACATCAGGCAATCCAAAAGTCACTCCAATCATTGCATCGTGATACTTTTCGTCATTAGGAAGATCGTCGAACAATTCCATTATCGTATATTTGCGGTTGTTGATATTTAAATAGTCAACCTTAACATCCAAAAACCGTTGCGCAAGCTCTAAAACAGCTTGTCTGTCTGGCTCGTCACTTGGTTGTGACATCTTTCTATCGTGTGCTTCTTCTTCAATTGATACTCTGCATAAGTCAGTCATAATGCCCACCCGATTGTTCTAATCTTTCGATTCTTTCGATACTGGCTTCGAGCCTATTGCGTAGCTCATTAATAGTGGAGCAAGCCTCCCGCAAGGAACATTCCAAACGATCCACATTGCAGCGGATCGACTCAAGCTGATGAGATTCAGCTTTTTCTCGCAAAGCTCTTTCAATGTCATTTATTCTCCAGTCCAATCTAATATCTGATTGCATTTTCGTTTACCTGTTTTCGTTTCTGATGTAGTCATTCTATATCAGTTAGCGCTAACCGCAATTAACTTTACAAAGCTTTACGAATTAATTCAACATCGCCATCAATACCAGCGAATCCAGTATTAAACCAGCACCCTCTAATCTCAACCCTCTTGTCATCAAACTCAAAAGCTAGGCTGCTATCTTTTTTCCCTAGAGGGTCATCTAGCCACTCTATATTTTTTGCGCCCATAGATTTGAGAACCTCAATAACCTTTTCCATAATTCACCTCGCATTATAGTGATCAATTCTATCGTTTATGATGTGCTCAAGAGATAGATACAAAGCATCATAATCAATGTTTGCTGTCTCTCTAGCGGCCTTTGCAAAGGCAATATCTTCAAGTATTTCTGTTAGCCTTTCTGAAATTTGATAAGCTTTTAATTCTGAAAACGCCTCTTCAATAACCTCAAAAATAGTCAGCTTTTTTGATTCTGACAATTCTTTAAAACAAAGAACAATGGCCATTTCTTGCTCGCCCTTAGACCAATCCATCAATGGCTGAATCGGGCTTTGCATTGTGTCGAATAGCTCGTCTAGTGATCTCATATATTGCCCCTGTTTCGTTCTTCTTTTAGTGCTTCTAGTGTTTCATGCAGCGCAATGATCACACCTTTTGTGTCAAGCGTATCAATTCTTATTGCTTGGTGTCGGTCATTATCCCAATCCACTCTTATCTCATATCGACCACCTGCTTCGCTCAGGCTTAAGTTTTTTAAAATTGCCATATCAATCCCCTGGTTTATGTATTTGTCAAAAATTAAGCTCTTCGTCGAAGCTGTCAAAGCCTTGCGGTTGTGCCGGTGCTGCTGATCGTGCAGGCTGGCTAGTAGCTGATTGCGGCTTGCTGTCATCTTTGCCATCTAGCATTTGCATTTGATCGGCAACGATTTCAGTTGAGTATCGATCTGACCCGTCCTGCGCTTGCCATTTTCTCGTTCTGAGAGATCCCTCTATATAAACCTTGCTACCTTTGCGCAGATATTCGCCTGCGATTTCGCCAAGCTTGTTGAAAAATACAACACGGTGAAATTCTGTTCTTTCCTGCTTTTGTCCTGTTGCCTTGTCGCTCCACGACTCGCTTGTTGCTACACTGATGTTCGTTACTGCGCCACCCGATGGCATATACTTTACCTCAGGATCTGCGCAACAATTTCCAAGGATGATGACCTTATTCACGCCTCTGCTCATACTATGTGACTCCACGTTTGTGCCCTAATGGCTTTGCCCAATGTTGTTTTTCCTACGCCAAAATGTTTGGCTATATCTACTATCTTTTCGCCTGCCTCTTTTCTAATTCTTGCCTGCCTTACAATGTCTTCATTTAAAACAGAGTTGTAGCGATCAGCACCCCTCTGAAGTCTATTTTTAACTTTTGCATCAATCATATTATCCTTTCTTGTTCCAAGAAAAAGATGATGTGGATTTACGCATTTTTTGTTATCGCATTTGTGGCAAACATCAAGCCCTTTTGGTATTTCTCCATAAAATGATTCCCACATAAATCTATGTGCATACTGCGTTTTCCTTCTATTTGTAAGTCTTCCATAACCGCTGTTGTGAATATGACCCTCCCAATCCCAGCACTTGGTTTTTTTATCAATCATTATCTGCTCCTTATTTGATTCTGATTGAGGATTGGCCTTTTTGCAGTGATGCACCTGCAACTTCTTGACCTTCTTTGATTGCCTTTGAGATTGCGATTTTGTCGGGCGCAATAACAGTTTTTACAGTGACAAACTCGTCTGGTAGCAATGACTCGTCAGATATAGCAACAGAGTCACGACCTTCGACTAATGTTATTGTAAATAATGGGCATGATATTTTTTTAATATCACAAGCTTCCATATTTTCACGCAGATAATCAATCAATGATTCTTTTCTGGCCTTGATTTGTTTTTTGCGCTTCTCGAGCCTTTCGATTGCCGCATCAATTTTACCTATGTTGCCATCAAGATCCATTGACCAATCAGCTAAAGAAATGGCTTTTTCATGCAATGATCCAGATATGGCCTCAAGCGTATCTTTGATCGCTGCTGGATCAATATCTTCATCTTTCGATAGCGCCAAAAACTCGCCCGTTAACTCATGTAGTGCTGTCATTTTTAAGCTCCTGTTTTTTAGTTTGTCCAGCCAATGCAATGGCCTTTAAGCCCTTATCGCAAATGTCTGCAATGTCTGTGATTTTCTTTCTGCCTTCAAGGTGACGAAGTGCAATCTTCGCAAATCCGTTAACCTCTATTTCTGATTTTGATTCATTGATTCGCTTCAGATAATCTTCAATATATGCCGTGATTTCTTCGCGTTTTTCTTTGATCATAAGGTCTTTATCTTCGGCCTTTTCAATCTCGGATTCAATCTTAAGTTGATTGACATAACCTTCATCTTCAAACATGCCTGTAAAAATATCAGATGAGAACCCAAGCATTGATAGGGATTTTTTGATAGCATCCATCAATGATTTCTTTGGCGCTTCACCATCATCACTGGCTCCATAGCTTGATCGGTAAATTGCAGGAGTGTGACCATATTGAACAACCTCGCCCTTTTTGCCGTCGATCACATACCAAAGCTTTATCTTGATTGTGTGGGTTTTGCTTTGCTCCAGCCTGGTTTCTTCATTGCTGACTTTTATTGTTATCATTGCGCCATCGTCCCAGCGCTCCTCTAGCACTTCATAACCCCATCCAATACCAAGCAGGCCGAATTTTTCAGTGGCCTGCTTGATCATCCAATAGCCATTAATCGAGGTTTGTTCTCTGCCTCCTAGCTTTCCTGTTTTTGTTGCAGATGGGTCAGTCTTTGAAACAGATTCCCATAGTTTTAAGTTATCTTCACTCATATCATTACCTGACTATTAATCGTTAATTTTTGTTAATTTTCGTAAATCTCTCTCAATACACTGCATGACCTGATCATGTATGCGCCGACCGTTTAATTTCCACTCGCCGTCTATCTTCTCAGCTTTAACCCAATTCTCTCTGTGATGTACGCCGCGCCGGATTAATACCATAGCGGTGCTATCGGTCTTTTGGTCGAATTGGATTACTCGCATTGTTCACCTGTTTTTTGCAGTTTTAAATCATTTGGGTCTAGCACAAATACCGGCCCCCTGAACCCGCATTGGCACCAAACTCCATTTGTATTTTCGTAACCATCTGGGCCATGCAGATCATGCCCACACTCTTTTTCTATATGTGAGTAAGGGCAGCAATATTCTGAATAATTAATTTTTGGCATTTTAATTCTCTAAATTATGATTGATTCACTATCTTGCACACTCATTCCACTCCACCAAGCATTCAAGGCATAGCCCAGCCTGAAACTCGGGATAATTTTCAGGCTCAACCCACCTGAGTTTTACATTTAATGAATTGCATGAAGGGCATGAGTTCTTTGAAACAAAATATCTTTTAACCGCCCTATAACGCACTACATTGCCACATTTACATTTATAATCGCTAAATGAGCTTTTTTTAATAAGCGAATCTTTTACCAAATTTTCTCTTTTGCATAAATCGCATTTCCATGCGAGATATTTTAATTTCTGATCAGTCATTTAGCAGCCTTTTCGGGATCATAATCCTTTTCGTCGTTGCGAATTTCTTGCATGCTTTCATAAAAATCCTTGTATTTTTTAAGCTGACAAAGTACACATGTTCTTTTTGTGTAATACTCATCAATGCCGTGATCGCTACCACAAACTTTCAATTGTTGGGATTTATCTTTCATATTAATACCTGCTAGTTAGGGGCGTACTGCCCATTTTTGAACAATCCAATTGAAGCGAAAAGTAGCACCTGATAGCTCTGACTCATTAGCATCAGCAGTAATGCCTATATTTTTAGTAAGCCACGCATCAAGCTTATCAGAGCAGTAAAAGAAGTCGGCCCACTTAGTGACGCGCTCACCTGCTATAACAGATCGATTAACCTCTCTCTTTTGTTGCGCCGTCAGTTCCATATCATTCACCTGTGTTTTGTTTGCGTACTGTCAATATAATCCCGTCACCTAACCCAGTCAACATAATCGCAGTAAAGTTTTGTAAATGTGTTGACTGCGCAAAGGTACAGGATTAGTATTTGATTGTGGAACACTTACTGGATTAAAGAATATGACCAAAGACCAACTAATAGCCATCACAAGAAAGAAGTGCGTTAAGTTCGGCTCACAAGCTGCATTTGCGCGAGAGATTGGAATAAAGCGTGATTTTCTTAACCAATTTATCAACGGCAAGAAAAACCCGCCAGCCAGACTGTTGGCTTATCTCGGCTACAAACCAAAAACGATTTACGAGAAAATATAGGTGAATTATGAAAAAGTTTACAGGAACAATACGCACAAACAAACAGGGCTCTGACTGTCATTTTGATTTTGAAGTTGCCGACGATGCAACCGAAAAAGAAATTGACGAGATAGCAAGAGAGTGCGCCTTTGAATTTATAGATTACTGGTATGAAGAAGACCAAAACCAATAACACTTTATGCAAAAGATAATTTTATCAAAACCACAGGAGAATGATTATGAGTGAACCAGACTGGAAAACCGCGCCTGAAGGGGCTACGCACTACTCAAAACGCACTGCCGCATTCTACAAATTTGTTGATGGCGATCTTTTTTGTTTTGTTAACAGAGGTAATAATGGGTGGGAAGTATCAGATTACACCAATAATGAGGATTTTATTTACACCCTAAACCCTCGCCCATCACCCGCATGGCACGAAACAGGCGATCTACCACCGATAGGAACTGAGTGCGAATTTAGTGTTAACACAACAAAGACGCGCTGGTGTAAAGTTTACATGATTGGATTGTCGAGAAATGGAGCCCCTGTTTTTGAATATGAAGACGGAACCGTTGGCAACCTTGCTGATAATTTTTTGCCAGAAAAGGGTAGCTTTTTCCGCCCCATACAATCAGATCGAGATAAATTTGTTGATGATGCCTTATCAATGTGCACATTCTACGAGGTAGAAAACGATATTATTGGCACATATAGAAAAGCATTTGAGCAAATGTACGAAGCTGGATTCAGAAAGCCAGACCAAGACCTAAAATCACAACTTGAGACTTCTGAAATGTGGAAAGGTGCATTGGTTGAGGTGGTGAATGATTTGTTGGAAAGCTCAAACTATTTTTCGACCAATGGTGAAATCAAAAACAGTTTGTATCTTGCGAGAAATAAAGCAAGGGAATTGCTAATACAGCTACTAGATAGCATGGAGCAAAAATGAACAAACACTACACCCTAACAGCCATCGCAATCTTCGCCTTCATTATAGCGATTATTGTCTGCGCAAGACCGTACAAACCGGTTATCTATTATAACATTGCCTACGCAATAACTGAAGGCTCATGCCCAAATCAAATGCAATCCTGCGAGCTTGAGCCAGTCGGCACTTGGGATAATACTAAATACGCATCGAGTGCGGTTTATTTCTGTACTTGTGAGGAGAGTGGAAAATGAATGTAACGAAAGATTTTGTTGCAAAAATAGCAATTGGAATTCGCGGAATTGCACTGCTTGAGATTACCGAAACACTTTCACCGCATAGTGTTTATGCTGGTAGTGATATAAGCAATGATTTTATCATCGATGATATTTCTGCAATTGGGATTGAGGAATGGGCTGAATATAATCTGACAGATATTCCTGTTGAGGCTGGAGTTTACACATTTCGCGGCAGCGTTCGATTCGACGAAGATGGCGCATATTATTCAACAACATGTGATGAGGTTTAAAATGAAATTCTTCATCCCAAACCCTGGCGACACCGTAAGAGTAAGGCTGCATACTGGCGAGGTGGTTGATGCGATTTATAAAGGGGCAAGCGAATATGGATATAAAACGCATCTTGTTAAAATTCCAAATGAAATGTGTTGCAGAAGGGTTATATCCATAGCGCCATACAGTGACACAACTTGCCGCTTCGTTGCTCCTTCCTGCGATCTGGTGCCATCATGATAGTAACGACAAAATATTCTGATGGAACATTAGCAACAGGTGTATATCCATTGCCAAAACTTTCACCAAAACAGCAAGACAGAAATCTTATCACAGCAAAAGAGTTTAAGAAAAACTTAATATCCTTGCGGACAAAAGCTGGATTAACTCAGGTTCAGCTTGAAAAGAGAGCGGGGTTGCCAACAATGGTTTTAAGCCATTACGAAACCGGAACAAGAAAACCGGGCTTGGATAACATAATTGCTTTGTGCAAAGGGCTTAATTGCACTGCTACTGAATTGCTAGGGCTGTAGAAGTTAATTTATTATGGGGTATAAAAAATGGCATTACCAGTAAATTCAGATTACTACGATAAAATGACCGATGAAGATATTGAATGGTTAAAACAACAAATACCTGAAGATTGTTTTTATCGCCGATGCATAATTGAGCGAATGGAAATGGCAAAAAAGTATTACCGAGAAGTTGTTTTGCCTAACATGCCTGAAGAAGCATGGGATTGTTAATGGATAATATCATGATTGAACGCCGCATCCAGCTAGACCAAAGAGCCAAAGTAGACTCACGACTTAAACAGGGCTGGACTATATCCCTTGTCAATGGGTTTAAGATGGTGCCGCCTAGAAGCTTGAGGTATTTATGAGTGAATTTAAAGAATGGGTTTTAACTGGAGGAGTTATGACAGTAGAAGTTTTTAAAGAATGGTATAACGCCGTTTATATTGGTGATGGAGAAATAATTGATCGGATACCAACCGCCACCGACAAGAATTACAGTGAGTATATGAGCGGGTACACTTTAGCTTATGGTGCGTATCTTGAAGGTGTAAAGTTTGCAGAAAGCCAAAAGTATAAGGTTTTTTCTGAGCAATCAAAAAAGATAGCAGAACTTGAATATAAGCTTAATAATATTTCTTGACACCAATACCAGTCAATACTAATATTTAAGTGCGTTATTTCCATAGCCGAAAGGTGTCACCGTGACAAGTGACGGGAAAAAAGAGGTGGTAGCAAAGACGTCTTCGATCTAGTCCTTGTTACCGTTAACAATGGCTATCCTTATTGCCAGTACCACCCCAACCGGTATTGTCACCAAGGACTAGATCAAAGGCGTTTTTTATGTCCGAAGAAATAGAATTATTCCAGCCTTCAAACGGGACTCATGGCGATATATTTCTGTCTGAGTACTGCTACAGATGCGCAAAATTCCCTCATGATACCGATGCAAAAAATCAATGCCAGATTGTTTTAGCTACCTTTGCATACGACAAAGAAGATCCTGAATATCCAAAACAGTGGCGATATGTTAATGGGCGTCCAACTTGCACATCATTTAAGTCACGCGAAGAATTTAACGCAGAGAGAAGGCTTAAGCGAAAAAAATCAAAAAGCATTATAGCAAAAGACACTGATACTTTAAGTCTTTTTGGTGATTGCGATGAATAAAATCCCATCCCAAAAAGATCAGAAGCTTTCCCGAGAAGAATATCAGCGAAAGGCCGATCAAGCCGCAATCAATATCAAATTTGCCAAGAATAAAAAATTGGCTATTCAGCAATTCTTGCACTACCTGTACATGAGCATTTGATATGCACTATTACCAGTTCAATATTGGCGATTATACATCGCACACAAAAGGGTTATCACCTATTGAAGATTTGGCATATCGACGCCTTATTGACGAGTACTATCTTAATGAAAAGCCGCTGAGCGGGTGTTCAACAGATGTTGCTCGCATGATCGGGTTGAAGGAATATTCCGATGAAGTTGACTATGTTTTGAACAGGTATTTTGAAAGAAATGGCGATTTGTGGATTCACAATTGTATTGATTCTGATATTGCTGATTACCAACAAAAGCAGGAAAAACGATCAAATGCTGGGAAAAAGTCAGCAGAAGCTAGACAAAAGCCTCAAGAAGATAAGCAAGCGTTCAACACATGTTCAACACATGTTCAACTAACCAAGAACCAAGAACCATTAACCAATAACCAAGAACCAATTAAAAGCATATCTTCTCCTTCGGAGAATGCGCCTGTGCAAGAGCTAATCGAATTATTTAACGAAAAGTTTCCTGAGTTACCAAAAGTAAAAGTTCTTACTGACAAGCGAAAAGCGGCTGTTAAGCGAAGATGGATTGATCACAAAGACCGATTACCAACTGTCGAGCGATGGGGTGATTTTTTCAACTGGATACGAACATCAGATTTTTTGATGGGTCGAACTCAAAACCCGTGGAATGGATTCTGTTTTGACTGGCTGTTTAACCCGTCGAACATGGTCAAGATTCTGGAAGGCAATTATCACACAAAGGCTGGTGAACAATGAGATTTTCAATAGAGGCTGAACACTGCGTACTGGGATCACTCATCGTTGACCCAATTCGTTTTGATGAAGTCTACGAGATAGCAACACCGGAGGATTTCTACAATCCGCAAAACCGCGCTGTTTACAAAGCTATCGAGACTATGAGCCGAATTGGTAAAACTGTCGACGTGATTACACTGGCTGAGACACTAAATGCTGCTGGACAGCTTGAACATGTTGGCGGATTGAATTACTTAGTCGATATAGCCAACAACACCCCATCAAGCGCAAACGTAAAAGCCTACGCGCACATAGTCGCAGAGCGGGCAATGGAGCGCCGGATAATCGAAGCAGGGCACAGACTGGCCGAATTAGGCGCTGATGAGTCAATCCCTGTCGATGACAAGCTGGAAACGCTTCACAGTGAGATTTCAGGGTTAGAGCGCAGAGACTCAGCCGAGATAACCCCGTTTGATTCGATCCTGAAATCAAGAATACAGGTCATTGACGGAAAATTCAGGGGAACTGTACAGCGCGGAATGATGACTGGATTTACTGCACTAGACGAGCGGTACCAAGGTATCGGCCAGAACGCATTATGGGTATTGGCTGCTCGCCCAGGACAAGGCAAAACGGCTCTGGCTGTCAACGTAGCAAGAAACATAGCGGCGACCGGAAAGGAGGTGATTATTTTCTCGTTGGAAATGGGCAAAGACGAATTAGCAGACCGATTGTTGTCATCAGAAAGCGAAATCGATTCTCGCATGATTCGCTCCGGTCAATTCACTGAGTCCGAATGGCCTAAACTGACAGCCGGAACGTTAAAACTAAAAGGTTTGAAAATACACATCATCGACATACCGGCCATCGATATTCATCGCGCAAAAGCTATCGCAAGAAAATTTAAACGGTACTCAGACATTGGCTTGATCGTTGTTGACTACCTGCAATTGATGACTGACAGCAAAGCCAAAAACCGGTTCGAGGAAGTTTCAAGCATTAGCCGCGAATTGAAGGTGATGGCAAAGCAAATCGGATGTCCTGTGCTTGCCTTGTCGCAACTGAACCGAAAGGTTGAGGATAGAGCAGAGAAGCGCCCGCACATGGCAGACCTTCGGGAATCGGGCCAGATAGAGCAGGACGCCGACATAATTACGTTTATCTATCGTGATGAGTATTACCACCCTGAAACGCCAAACAAAGGCATTGCGGAAATAATCACGGCAAAATTCAGAGAGGGTGAAGTTGGTACCGATTTAATGGCAACGCAAATGCAGTATGCAAAATTTAAAGATTTAGATATTCAAAATTATAATTTTAACTGGCAGCCACAAAAAACAGGTCGTCGAGGATTTGATGAGTAAAGTTTTGCAAAACAATTCGCCTGCACCCCTAACCCCTGCTGAAATAGCAGATAACGAAAGACTTGAGAGGATTAGAAGATCATGAGCTATTTTGTTCTTGGAATTTTTGTTGGTTTTGTTATTTCACAAGCAATATTTTGTTATAAATTGATGAAAACTTGGGAAAAGCATACATCTGAAATTATTGAGCTTAGAGGCGAGGCAAATAAATATTATGCACTTTATAGATTAAACGCGACTGAGCAGCAGATAAACAACGAGCGGAGAGATTAGCAAATGGTAACTAATGTAATAAGCAATACGCCAGAAAATGAGCGACAGGCTGAAAGGTTGCTGGTTAAGATGGCGGCGATAATGAAATAACTTTGATAGCCTCCAATTTTTTGCTAAACTCCAGTTTTAGTATATCAACCGAATGGGGTTTAGTATGGCAATGCGCAAACTATGGATGTTATTTTTGCTTCCTTACTTTGCCTTTGCTGATTGTGTTGGCACTGGCGGGTATTTCACTGTCCATGATCAAAAAGGTGTTTTGGTTTCACAGCATACGCAGATTTATAAAGCAGTCGAAAAGGCAATTGAGATAAATGGCACAATAAAATCACCAGACATTGTATGCAGTGGTAAGGCTAGTTCAAGTCAATCATCCTCTAGCTCTATGCGATCTTCGAGTTCAAGCTCGGTGCGTTCGTCTTCAAGTCAATCCTATTCTTCAAGCTCTCAGCCTTCTGGCGGCTCGTGGACAGTGCGCGCCAATTTTGAAAACGGTGCGTTAGGATCAAGAGCAGCTGGCTCAGATGCTTTTTCTGGTAACACACAGGCAATAATCAGTGACGAGGTAACCTCCGTATCTGGCAGCAAAGTTGCCAAAACAACTATCACTGCGGGAGAGGCTGGATGGGGTAAATGGGGCGGCACAATTAGCTTTCCAACGCCACTAAAAAGAGGTGATGAAGTTTTAATTACCGTTCATGTCTGGTGGCCATCTGGTTTCAGCTATGCCGCTGAACCGCATTTAAAATTCTTACGGGTGAAAACACCAAGTGGATATAACGACATCTACATAGAAAACCCAAAGTACAACTCAACTCAGCCATATAAATTTATTTATGAAGGTGAGCAGGTATGGTCAAGAATTGGAGAGTCAAAGGATGCTATTAAGTTTGACGTGTGGGAAAAATATGAGTTCTATATCAAGTTTGACAATGTGTCGGAGGCCGCTGGCGGAATGGCAAATGTTAAATTTTGGAAAAATGGCGTGTTACTTGCTGAAACTAAGCAGCGAAAAACACTGGGGACGGCAGACCAACAGGCTACAGACTTTTATCTTTTTACTTATTGGAACGGACTAAACTCACCAACGCAAAGTCTTTATATCGACGATATTACGATCAAAGCAAATTAGGTTAAGTCTATGATAGAATACATCAAAGAAAAGTGGGGCTTGTGGCGTAGGGGCGAGAAACGAATCGCGCCCGGTCGTGGTCGTGTTTTTGCGAAGAAAGACGGCACAATCACAGAGCTGGAGCCTCCACCAAAACACGAACCAACTGTTACAATCACGGCAACATTAATCAGAAATGGTGAGATTGTCGAAGTGCACAAAGCAAGCGGGGTGACACATGGCATCAGTAGTGACTGACGGGTTTAGAGATTTAGTTACAGATTTGACCGACGGCACAGCCTCAGCGCCTGCGAACTATTATATAGGCTCTGGAACTGGTGCAGGAACAGCGGCTGCAAGTGATACAACCCTGTTTACCGAAGTTTCAGAAGCAAGAGTAACAGCTACAGAGTCTCAGCCTATTTCCACAACAAATCGATTTGTGGCAACCCAAACCTATACCGGATCAAAGACTATCACCAACGCAGGGTTATTTACTCTTGTGTCTGGCGGTACTTTATGCGTAAAGGGTGATTTTACTGGGATAGCAGTAGCTGCTTCGGACTCAATTCAATTTACTATCGATATAGTCAACTGATATGGCGCACTTAATCACTGGCGACTTAGCTCTAGAAACTACCACCTCAACCGGTACAGGGGCTTTAACTCTTGCTGGGGCTGTTACAGGTCATCAGACTTTTGCACAGTCAGGCGCTGCTGATGGCGATACGATTGAAATTATGATCAGGGCGGTTGACGCAAACGGAATTCCAACGGGCGATTGGGAAAGATCAATCTGTACTTATTCAACAACTGGCCCAACTATCACTCGATCAACAGTTCTTCAATCGAGCAACAGTGACGCTGCTGTGAATTTTTCCGCTGGAACCAAGCGCGTTTACAGAGTAGCAACGAGAGAGCACGAACAATTATATTCTGCTGCTATCGTGCAAAACCCTGATGTTGTCACAGGCGGGTCAGTTGTGATGGGTGATGTAACCTACGCAAGACAAATACACTTTTATTATGGGGATTATCTCTAATGGCTACTACTCCCAACATGGCTAACACGCCAACAATCGCATCAGTTAGAATTACGGCTGCAAACACCTCATCTCAAGGTGGCGGAACAATTGGAACTGACATTTTCTTGACGGAATCAACTGGGGCAAGCGGATCTTTTATTGAAAGGGTCAGATTTTCTCCAACGGCTACCACACCAACAACAACGACAGCAACCGTGGCAAGAGTTTTCTATTCAACGCAGTCCAGCGGATCAACGACTAACGCTAACACATGGTTGATTGATGAGATTGCTTTACCGGCAACGGCTGCTGATAACGCCACTGCAAGAGCGCCTTGTTACGATCTCCCAATAAACTTTAGTTTACCAACTGGCTACCATATTTTAGTGACTAACCATGCTGCTCCAGCGGCAAACACAGCATGGGTGGCAACCTGTATCGGGGCTGATTACTAATGCGCAACTTCCTTAATTTGCCAAGTAGCGAAGGAATGCAGGTTGAGGTATTTAATTTACCTGGCGGATCAATCCCGTGGAAGAAGCCAAAGAAAGCCAAGATGTGCTATTTCTATGTCCTTGGTGCTGGCGGTTCTGGTGCTGGCGGACAAACCGGCGCGGCTGGAACGGCTCGAACTGGTGGTGGCGGCGGTGGATCAGGTGCTTTGTCCAGAGGGATGGTTCCTGCCTTTTTGCTCCCCGATATTTTATATTTAAACGTTGCCAGAGGCGGCGCGGCCGTGGCGGGAAACACTGCTGGTAATGCTGGTTTTACGTCATCAATTTCTTTTATTCCTGTCGCGGGAGCTGCTGCCACATTGCTCACAGCATCTGGTGCCGGTTCTGCTGGCGGTGGTGCAGTTGCGACTACAGCGGGTGCGGCTGGCACAATAGCAACTTCAACCACTGCGGTTGGTCATGGACTAGGTTTTTGGACATGGACAGCAGGACAGGCTGCTTCTGCTGGTGGTGCTAATACCGGGGCTAATGGCGCAAACGTCACATGGGGCGGCGCAGGACTTCCTTGTTCTGGTGGTGCGGGTGGTGGCGGAACACCCACGGCTAATACAAACTTTACTGGCGGGGCTATTACTGGTGCTGGTCATATGCCAACTGTATCAGGTGGCGCAGCTGGAACCGATGGGAATACGGGTATTTTCTATCGATTAAATAACATCGCACTACCATTTTCCAGCACTGGCGGAAGTGGTGGAGGAACTAACGGCGCTGCGGGTGTAGGTGGTCGAGGCGGTGACGCTGGCGGACATGGATCAGGCGGTGGAGGTGGCGGTGGCGGAGTTACTGGCGGAGGTGGTGGAGCCGGTGGCGATGGCTTAATTATTATCGTGACGATGTTTTAATGATCAGTGGAGATACAATCAGTGGTTATCCGATTAGCGGATATTCTCAGCCTGAAGTATCATCAGGAACATTATTTTTTCAGTCAATATCAGCATCGATTACGCGAACAGCAGCAGTTGACAAGACGATAGTATTTAGTACATCTATTTCAGCTAATATGACAAGATCGGCAGCAGTGTCAGCTTCTTCAGTATTTACTAGTACAATTAGCGCAGTAATGGCTAGAATAGCGGCGGTTAATACTATTTTCACACCAAGCACACCAGGCGCAGGTCTAATTAAGAGAATTGGCATTTATTTAGGTATTTCATTATGAGTCTTCCATTTGTAGGTGAGGGTTCTGTTCCAATAACCCCAAGCGATACCAAAGATTTGGATTACCCAGGCTGTGTTTTATACGCAGATGTAGCGGGAAATATTCATATAACTGGGATGAACTTAATGGAGGATACTGTTTCGATAACAGCAGGCTCACCTTATCCAGTCAGAGTTAAAAAGCTTTGGGCTACCGGAACAACAGCAACCGGAATACATGGGATCCCAGCCTAGTTTTAATCCATGAAATAGCCTAGAATATTTGTAACTTACGGTAATTTACGGTGCAAATATGGTGTTCTCTTCAGATAATCAGCCTGCCAACAGAAAGTCAGGGCCAAACATAAAAGCAAAGATTGTCGCTGCTCTTGGCAGGGCTGAAATGTCAGAGGATGACTTCATGGATATTCTGATAGAAAAAGCTGTCACTGAAGGTGGCGTTTTTCTTCAGGAAGTATTAAAGCGTTACTCTCCACTTCCAAAGCAAACCCACGAACCAATTGTTATCGATGACTGGCCAGTAACGGGAACCGCAAAAGAAAAATCTGATACTGTCGTTAACTACATGGCAGACGGAAAGATACCTGCTGACCTTGGCGCTATCTTCATTGAGTCAATCAGCAAGTCACTCGGAATTGAAGAGGTCACAGAGTTAGCTCGACGCTTAGAGGCAATCGAGGCAATACTCAATGCGCAAAAAGCTTAGTCTCGCTGCGATAGAAGCAGTTGAAGAACAGGTATTTGCTGCTACTGGCGAAAGACACTCAACGGTATTTGGTATTGTCAGCATGGACGGCTTACTTCTTAGGTGTATTGAATACATCGATGGATCATGGCAAGAAGTCAACAAAGAGCCAAAAGTATATCTTGCTGAAAAGATGGAGCGAGTTCTAAAAAGCAAGAAGAGATTTATTATTGTTTACGGCGGTCGAGGCTCTGGAAAATCTGTTCAGTGTGTTGATATAGCCATTCATCGAATAGCAGACTTCGGGCATAAGGTTTACGGGCTTCGTGAGTATCAAGAATCAATCGAGGATTCTGTTCACTCCCTTTTTGATGCTGAAGTAAAGCGGCTGAGATATGAAGGGTTTACCGTACAAAAGACAACTGTATTCCACACAAGTGGAGGCATGACAAAGTACAGGGGACTTTCTGTTAACCCTGAGTCAATCAAGTCAGCATCAGCATTTAATCTATTTTTGGCAGAAGAGGCGGCAAGGCTTTCTGATGCATCACTTACCCACTTAACACCTACTGCAAGGAACTCTGCTAAGCCTGGGTTGCCCGGATCAACACAAGAAGAGGCAAAAGAGGATGATCTTCGGGATGTCCAAATGATCTTCATTGCTAACCCACAATCGAAAGCGGATCCATTTAGCCAAAAGTTTCTGGTTCCATTCTGGAATGAATTGCTTCGCGATGGTTACTATGAAGATGACCTGCATTTGATTGTAAGAATGAACTACACAGACAACCCGTGGTTTATGCAATCAGGACTTGATGGCGAAAGGCTGAATGATAAGAACACTCTATCAACGGCAAAGTACAATCATATTTGGGGAGGCGATTTCTTGGATGATGTAGAAAACTCAATTATTCCTGTTGATTGGTTTAATGCTGCTATCGATGCTCATGTGAAATTAGGATTTAAGCCAGAGGGTGCCATAGTTGTATCGCTTGATCCATCTGATGAAGGCAAAGACGCCAAGGGCTTAACGATTAGGCAAGGGTCAGTGATACTTGATTGCCAAGCTATTCATGATGTTGATGCGTTCATGGGATGCAAGATTGCCTGTGATATTGCGCGGGAAAGAAAGGCTGATCACTTTGTCTGGGATGGCGACGGAATGGGTGCAACGCTTCGGGATCACATCACCCGATATCTGGCAGGCGTAAAGATTCAACTGTCGATGTTCAGGGGAAGCTCCGAGGTTAGCAATCCTGACATGATTTATAACTGGAGCAATCGAGGCGCAGGAACCAGAAACAATAAATCAAATAAAGAAACCTTTTACAATCGACGCGCACAATTCCATTGGAGAATGCGGGACAGATTCTACAATACCTATAGAGCAGTTGTTTTGGGTGAGTATATAAACCCTGATGACATGATCAGTATTTCTTCATCAGTGAAGGATATTGATGTTCTACGGTCTGAGGTTTGCCGCATCCCACTTAAGGGAAACAATAACGGAAAGATTCAGATAATGTCTAAAATAGAAATGAGAGATAAGCTAAAAATATCCTCACCCAACATGTCAGATTCAATAGTGATGAGCCTTGACATTCCTGATATAATCGTTCAAACAAACGCCTACAGACCGCAACCACTTAGGAGGCTGCCACGGTGAAAGACTTAGACTTTGAAGAAATTCAGGAAAGATACGAGTGCGCAAGGAATTACAACTCAACCCGACGCCAAGAGGCGCAGGACGAACTTTACTTTTACTGGATCTCTCACTACAGCGAAGAGTGGCGCGCTGCTCTCCCGTTAAGGTTTCAAGGTCAGTTTGATCAGCTTAGAAAAGCAGGACGAAAGATCATTGCAGATCTATCCGCTAACCAAGTTCAGCCAGATTTTCAGCCCGTCGAGGGGACTGATCCTGACTTGGCTGACTTGATGGATAAGATGTATAGAACCGATGCTCGTCGCAATGATTCACGTGAAGCAATTCACAACGCCATCAACGAGTGCATTCCTTGTGGGTTTGGGGCATGGAGATTAGTCACTGAATACGAAACCGACCGCATAGGTGATACAAAACAAGTTATTCGCCGCAGGCCAATCTATGAAGCTAACGCCCGTGTGTTCTTTGATCCAGCCGCAAAGTTAATTGACAAGTCAGACGCTCGCTATTGCCAGATAATTTCCGGTTATTCAAAAGATGACTACGAAGACCTGAAAGAGGACTTGTTAGGTGCGGATGAATCCGAAGGTTCAGCCGTTTTGGATTTTATGCCAATCACATCAAATGCGGGTATTTGGGAGGGCGAAGAAGATCAAGTTTTTGTTCTTGAGCACTATCAGCGTTACAAAAAGAAACAAAATATTTGTTATTACAAAGACCTCTTTGGTGAAGTGACTGCGTATTACGATGATCAAGTCGAAGATATCAAAGAAGAACTGGCTAACGCTGGTTATATTGAGATTGACAAACGAACTATCAGCCGATGGAAGGTCAAGAAATACATCGTATCTGGTGAGGGTATTTTGGATGCTCAGGATATCGCCGGCACTGAAATCCCAATCGTTCCCTATTATGGTGAGCGCGCCTATGTGGATGGTGTTGAGCACTACGAAGGCATTACTCGATTGGCTCAAGATCCACAACGATTGAGAGACTTCCAGCTGTCTTACTTGGCGGATATCGTATCGACAAGCCCAAGGCCTAAAGCTATTTTCATGCAAGAGCAGATCGCCGGTTTTGAGAATATGTATGAGGAGAACGGCGCTGATAACAATTACGCCTATTACTTACAAAACAGACTGACCCCAACCGGTGAGCAATTACCATTGGGTCCTGTTGGTATGATGCCGGAGCAGCCAATCCCTCAAGCTTTGATCGCATCTATTGAGCTAATGTCTCAAGCCACTAATGACGTTGCACAGTCCGGCGCACCTAATTCGATAGCTGATGTAAACCTGTCGGGTAATGCTGTAGCGCAGATTTCCGCTATGCTGGATGAACAATCAAAGATTTACCAGGAGCACTCAAAGTACGCACATCGACGAGACGCTGAGATCTACGTCAACATGGTTCCTGATGTTTACGACATTCCGAGAAAGGTAGTTGCTACTGCACAGAATGGCAAGCGTGAAGAAATAGAGATCATGCAGTCTGTTCTTGATATTAAGACTGGCGAGATTAAGATCTTAAACGATATGCGAACCGCTAAGTTTGATGTCTATGCTGAAATTGGATTGGCTTACGACAGCCAGAAGCAGCAACAACGCCAAGAGCTTACACAATTATTACAGACTACTCCGCCCGATCATCCTTTGTATGATGCCTTCCTAATGAAGTATATCCAACTGAGTGACGGGGTAGAGAACAAAGACCTGAAAGAATACGTCAATAAACGCATGTTATTGAATGGATTTAAACAACCTGAGAATGAAGAAGAGCAAGCCATTCTTGACGCAGAAGCCAATGCAGCACAGGAACCTGATGCAAACATGGCTCTAGCTATGGCTGAGATGGAGAAGGCTAAGGCCGACCAAGCCAAGGTTCAAGTTGATATGTTCAACGCTGAGACGCAACGTATGAAGGTAATGTTGGAGGCGCAGAAACTAGGTATTGATCTTGACCTGAAGCAAGCAGACCTAACAGGCAAGCAGATCGATAATATGCAGAAACTTAGGAATCCGATGGCGGCATAATAGATCTGTATGATTTTTTTTTAAAATAGTATAGAATTAATATACTTTCCACAAAGGTAAAATGTGGGCTCTTACCAATTGAGCTGCTTATTGGGGTTATCGTACATAGCGAGAAATACTATGACAACACAAAGTCTGGCCGATTTAAAGGCACAAAATGCTATTGAGCAAGAACAAGTAATTGAGACTGCTGAAGAGCAAGAGGCTCCAAAGGTTGAGGAAGTTGAAACCGAATCTAACGAAGAGGTGAAGGCAGAAGAAGCCGAGAAGCCGGATTGGGCTAAGTCAGACGCGGTGCCAGTGGCAAAGCATGTGGAAATGAAACACAAGCTTAAAGCCCAGTTGAGAGATATAGCAAGCGAGAACGAACAGTTAAAGCAAAGATTGGCAGCGTTAGATGTCCCCAAACAGGAGCAAAAACTAACAATTCCGACTTTGGCCTCATGTGATTTCGATGAGGAAGCCTATCAGCAAAAGATGATTGAATACTCAGCTTCATTGGTGAGTTCAAAAATCCAAGAGTTTGATAGCAAGAAAACTGAAAGTTCAAAGCGCGAGCAAGTCAATCAGCAAATTGGCAGCGAAGTAGATAAACACTATGAACGCGCAAGTGAATTAGTGGCAAGTGGTGTAGTAACGGCTGAGAACTTCCAAGCGGCCGAGATGTTGGTCAGAAAGGCAATTGCTGAGAGTATTGGTGGTGATGCTGATTTTATCTCTGACTACCTGATTGCAAACCTTGGAGCCGGTTCTGAAAAAGTTATCTACCACCTTGGTATTAATCCACAAGCACTTTCGACGCTTAGATCGAATTTGGTATCTGATCCGCATGGAATCCGCGCTGCGGCATTCTTAGGGGAGTTAAAAGCCAAGTTCAACTCAGCGCCGATAAATAAACTCAGTAACGCCCCAAAGCCTGACGTTGCACTCGGTGGCACATCAAGCGTTCAAGTTGGAGCAGATCACAAAGCTTATAAAAAGGCTGAAGGGTCTGGGAACGCGCAGCAAATGTTGTCCATCAAGCGAGCAGCCAAAGCGAGGGGCATAGACACAACTAATTGGTAGGTGAATTATGGCTACACTAACAGCCCCAAAGATTGCCGAACTCCTGATGGAGAACGCAATTGAAACTTTTGAATCGCAAGAATCTTTAATCCCTCTGGTTCGCACAGTTGATGTGGATCAGGCAACCATGCAAAACTCTGGTAATGCTGTTTGGCGTAAAGTCCAGCAACATGCACCATCTATTGCAGGCTTTGACTTAACCGGTCTTGAGACTGGCATCATCCAGGAATCCTATCAGGCTCAGCTCGGTACGCCCGATAACGACCTGGTAGATCTTCGTATTGATGACCTCCGTGATAAATCCTACTGGATTGAGCGCGGCAGAGTTTCAGGACGCAAGCGCGCATCAAACCTCAACCAAGCTATTGTAAATATTATACGCAATACTGGCTCATTGGCTTATCGCAGTAACGCCACATCAGGATTTAACTTTATCAGCACTGCGCAAGCAGCTATGAATAAGCGCCAGATCGTAGAGGGCACTCGTTACTTTGCCTTGAATGACACTCACCAAAACCTGTTCGCAGCTGATTTGGCTGCTCGTCAAACATTGCAAGGTCGTCCTGCTGATACTTGGCTGAAAGGTCAGATCGGCACAAACGTTGCTGGCTTTGATATCTACACTAGTTCAAGCATTTCTGCTTTGGTTGGTGGCGCTGACCCTGCGACAACCGTTACAGCTAACGTTTCATTTGCCCCGACTGGGGGTAGTGTTAACACTGCGACTGGCGTCGTAACTAACGTTGATTACCGTGATGCAACTATTTCTGTAACTGCTTCGGCATCTTACAACATCGGCGACCGCGTAACCTTCGCTAACGGAGGTACAACTGTTAAAGCTGTTGGCCGTGACGACAAGACAGTAACCGATGAAGCAATGACCTTTACTATCGTTGCCAAGCCATCAGGTACATCAGTAACAATTTGGCCAAAACCAATTGCTGCTGATGATCCTGCATTGTCAACATTGGAGAAGGCTTATGCCAACATCAATACCCGTATCTTGAACACAGCAACTATGAACCGCGTTAACATCGACGCTTCAACATTGCCTTCAATATTCTGGGAAAAAGACTCTATTGAAGTTATCAAAGGTGATGCACCTATTGAGTTGATGGGTCAATTTGGTGGGATGAAAATTGCGAAAGAAACCATGAAGAATGGATTGAACATGTATTTGTTATATGATTCAAACATCATCAAGGCCACTTCGCAATGGCGTATGTTTGTCTGGTACGGTGTGAACAACGCCAAGCCCGGCGATAACGGTGTAGCGATTAAGTTCTAATAGTAGTAAAATTGAGGGGGTCGAAAGACCCCTTTTTCTTTTGGAGGCTACAATGTTTGCTTTATATCGCAAGGGTAATACCCATATCGTTGACGGCATTGAATGCGAGCTGGTCAGAGTGCCAATTGATGCGCTTGATACCTACCGATCAGAGGGTTGGGTTGATAATGTAGAAGACATTGGAAAGCCAAAACCAGAAAAATCGAAGCCAGAGCCGGCCAAAAAAGATCAGCCTGTAAAAAAAGGAATACTGGGAAAGCTTGGTATTGGCGGCATGTTTGGCAAAGCGCTTGATTCATCTATGGGTGATTCATGAAAACAAAGATTCAGATAATCACTGATGCGTTTAATGAGCTGCGGATTAACGGCATAACTTCCGATCCAGATGCAGAAGATAATGTCCTTGCGCTAACCAGATTGGAAGACATGATGTATGAACTTCCAGACTTGGGTTATGTGTTTGAAGATACTCCCGATTACAATACTTTTACTGGACTTCAGCCTTACGCTAATTATCCGGTAGCTATGTTATTAGCCATGAGAATTGCGCCTCCATTCGGCAAGGTTCCTGAAATAATGATGAGGCAGGCGTCCGCTGCGCTTAGTGGGTTGATGAATAAAATCGCCAGACCTTCACGTGTTGCTTATCCATCAAGGCAGCCTCTTGGTCTTGGCAATCGACGATTCCCTGAGTTTATGTTTTTTCCTCCATCTGAGCAGGCTCCACAGAACTCTATTGTTGTTACAATCGGTAACGTAACACCTGATTTCACAATCAATTTTATCAATGATATTAATCTTAATGGCAACGAAATCATCTCATCATATTCGTACACGGTGACAAATAGTTTAGTCATCTCCAACGACTCAAACTCTGACACCGCGGTCACTATGGATATAGCCTTCCCTGTTCGTGGAATTTGCAGTCTAAACGTAACAGTTACTGGGTCGCTCGGAACTGTTGTGACAAAAACAATCTATTTTAATGTGGTTGAAGCCAATGGCTGAGATGCAAATACCGATCATTAAGGGCGATAAAACCGTAGCGACAGATTATGTCGACGCGGTGCCCGTCAATATGTATGCGGTGGCCAAGGATATTCTTGGGTCAAAAGGCTATTTGATTTCCCATGATGGGATTGAGCAAGTCGGCACCGGACAAGGATCTGACAGGGGCGCTCTTTATAATGATCGAATGGGTAGATCTTTCCGTGTTTCGGGGCAGAAGCTTGTAGAGGTTTCACCCTACTTAGTTTCGGTTATTGGTGACATATCAGGGACAGATCAGGTTTCTATTGCTTATTCATTTAATTCGATGATGATCGTTGCGGATGGCAAGGCGTGGAGATATGACGGAACAACACTTTCACAAATGACTGATCCTGATCTTGGGCATCCTATTGATGTTTGCTGGATTGATAACTATTACTTTTTTACTGATGGAGAGTATATTTATCATACTGATATAACAAATGAGACATCTATCGACCCACTAAAGTTTGCCACATCAGAAATAAGCCCAGATCCAACAAAAGCAGTTGGCAGAACCCAAGACAACCTTGTCATAGTTTTTAACCGATACTCAACTGAATACTTTATCAACCAAGCCAATGAATTTTTTGCTTTCTCGCGCCTCAATCAAAAGGCCGTGTCCGCTGGTATTGTTGGAACGCATTGCTGGTGTGAGATGGCAGGAAGCATTTATATTTTGGGGGGAAGAAAAGAGGAGTCAGCAAGCATTCACATATTGGGTGCAGGTCAAACAGTAGGCATATCAACAAGAACAATAGATTCAATATTGTCAAAATATACAGAGGCGGCACTAAGCACGGCAACCCTTGAGGCTAGAGTAAGTGATAGGGATAAGTTTCTGTATGTCCACTTGCCGGATGATGTTTTATTATTCAATGCATCAATTGCCGAGGTTTTTGGGGTCGATTATGCATGGTCTGTACTTAAAACAGGTCAAGAAAAATGGTCGGCAATTAACATAATATTTGACCCAATCTTTAATCAGTGGATTTGCGGCGACAAATCAAGCTCAAAAATTGGCGGGTTTATTAATTCTGCGGCGCAGTATGACGAGGCACAACACTCGGAATTTTACACTCCTTTGATATCTGGTATTGAGGCTGCAAGCATAGACTCCCTGGAAATTAATACCGTTGGCGGATATGGAGATAACCCTGTAAATCTATTTGTTTCTACAACAAGAAATGGCTCTGATTATTCTTTGGAGTGGAGCAAAGAGGCTACCGCCCCACTCTATTACAACAAAAGGTATATTATTAATAGACTTGGTTATGTAAGACACAATATTGGTATTAAATTCCGATCCTTTAGTAAAGACAAGCTTAATGTTTGTGGGTTGAAGATTATCTATGCTTAATAATCAATACTACATAACTGAAACCGATGTGTCGAAGATGCTCAAGCTTTCTGGTCTGCCAATGCAGTTTCAATCACTATTTACTCGTGATTATGTTTCTGTAAAAAGACAGATTACAGACAATGATGATGTGATCACGAGTATTGAAAATAGGGTCGGGGTACTGGAAGCTGATGTTGATGATATAGAGGCGTCAATAATACTAATAAATTCATCTATTGATGCTTTGGATGTAAGAGTTGCAGATGCAGAATTGGATATATTGACTATTTCATCGGATCTGTCGACGCATGTTGCTGATAATTCAGCGCATGGTGCAAATGGGAATATAGTTGGCACTGATGATTATTGCACCGCAGCTATTGGCGGAACAGTAAAGTTGGCTGCATCAGTTGTTGACGCAACGGCCTCGGCTGTAACAGCAGTTTTAAATCCAAATGCGGCTGGAGTTGCATATCTTCAAGCAGATGCGGCGACATGGGTAGCAATGCTAAACGAGCATAAAACTAATATTAACCAACTCAAAACAGATTTGAATGCAGCCATAACGCAGCTAAATCTTCTTATGGCAAACTCAAGGACTGCTTTGCAGTTGGCTCCATAATGTTTAAGAAACTTGATATAAAATTCAATGTTGAAAAGCTAAGAGCTTTCCTCGAAGACTGTGACTATTGGGATGAGAACCCACTGAGACGAACCTATCTCAATAGTCCACACGCTCAAATGGTGGATATCTGGGCAAGGTTCGGAGATCCAAAGGACTTACTAAATCCGCATGAGGCTAAATGGTATCCTGTTTCTTATGAAGCCCCAGATCTGATGGATATTTGCTATTCCGTTGTTGATCATGTTGGCGGAACACGATTAGGTGGTGTTTTAATCACTAAACTGCCTGCTGGGTGTGAAATAACTCCACATATAGACACCGGATGGCACGCTCAAGAATATGACAAGTTTTATATTCCGATCACAAGGCCTGAAGGGTCTAAATTTGGGTTTGAATGTGGTGATATTTTTGGAGAGCCAGGCGATTGTTATTGGTTCAGAAATGACGTTAGTCACTGGGTGTTAAACGACGGGAATAGTGATAGAATTACGCTTATAGTCTGCGTTAAAACTGACAAATTCAGGGGTTAATATGCAAGAAATCGAACTTCCAAATGTCGAATTTGCGGTTGCAGATGGAATCTTTATCAAGCAAATGCACATGGAGCATACAGGTACCTATGTTCCACAGCATTCGCATAAATATGACCACACTTCCATGCTTGCTACTGGATCAATAAGAGTCTGGCAAAACGACATTTGTATTGGCGACTTTAAGGCTCCACTTCCAATCGAGATTAAAGCGGGCACCAAGCATACTTTTTTAAGCCTTGAGCCAAACACTACTGTTTACTGCATCCATAGAATGGACAGAGAGGGTGAAGTAGAAATTGAGGAATATCACGAAAGAGTTTCTGACAAAATTTTAGGGGGTGCATAATGCCTTTTGGTGCAGCATTAGCAACAGTTGCGGTTGGTGCATACACTGCCGATCGAGCCGCGGATGCATCTAAGGATGCAACAAAATCATCAACAAAGCTTCAAAAATACCAGTTTGAGCAAGGATTAAAAGAGGTTGCACCATTTAAAGAGGCTGCACTTCCTGCGCTTTCTGAGTTGACAGCTGCATCAATAGCACCAATGCAGCAATTTAACTTCAGGGATTCAGGCCAATTCTTGAATGATTACTTTAATTCTGCTGAGTTTGGCGCTTTAAACAAGCAAGCAACCAATCAAATCATGCGAAATCAATCCATGACTGGAGGGTTGAGAAGTGGCGCGACTAGTGCAAATCTCGCTCAAATCTCCCCAATGCTGGGGCTTCAGGCTTTGGATAGAGTAAACCAACAAGATCTTCAGCAGTATTCAGTGAATCAAGGCGCTGTTTCTGATCGATTTAACCGACTGTTTGGTCTGTCTCAGTTGGGGGCAAATATCGCATCAGGAAACCAAGTGGCAGGGCAAAACTTTGGATCGGCAGCCGGTCAGAATGCTATGGCAGCTGGTGCAGCAAAAGCTAATGCTTATCAGCAATATGGCGATATAGCAAAAGACTTTGGCACTGACTACATGACACTTCAATATGGCAAGAGCATGGGGTTAATATAATGGCCGGAATAATGGGTGATGTGATTAACAATAGATTGGGGCTTCAGGCATTGGCTCATGGTCGCCAACAAATCCAAGAACAGGAAAAACAGGCTCTCCAGCAACAAGAGGCTTCTAGTTATCTGAGAAAGTTTTATCAATCTCAGAAAGACGGGAATCCTGATTATGAATCTCTGAATGAAGCTGTTTTGAGATCGCCACAACTTGCACAAAACGCACTTGCAGCAATGAAAATTGATACTGATGAGAAAGCAAAATCTGCGGCTGATTTCTTAATTAAAGCCAATCAGTTTGTTGATAGTCCAGAAGATTTCATGGCGCTTGGCCGCTCAAGAGTTGAAGAAATTATGGCTCGCGGCGGTGATCCATCCGAGACGCTTGGCATGCTTGAAGCTTATGCCTCCGGCGATGTTGCCAAAGTTAAGAATGGTATTCGTGCCGGTACAGCTGCATTGACTAACCGGGGCTATATTGATCCTTCGATCTATGGGCAGATGTCAGGCGCTGGTACTAGGTTAACTCCGTACCAACAAGCAAAAATTGACATTGATAAGGGTAAATTAGACCTTGACCAAGCTAAGCTTGACTTTGAGAAGAGCAAGCTTACTGGCGCTGGGGGTTTGGATGCTACAACCAGACAGAAAATTAATAAAGACATTACCCCTATAGTGAAGTCGACCGAGGGAATTCACAGCGCTGCAAGTTCATTGGACGCATTAAAAAGCAACTCTTCTGCCGCCTCGCAACTGGCTGCGGTATTTAAGTTTATGAAAGCGCTTGACCCCACATCTGTGGTTAGGGAGACAGAGCAAGGCATGGTCTACGATGCACAAGGCGCAGCCCAGGGTATTGCTGGCAGATTAAATAAACTGATGGGCGAAGGTGGACTTACAAAGGAAGGCTTCCAAGATTTAGTTGATACCGCCAAAGTGATGGCAAACTCCGAGATCGACTCAAAAGACTCTGAAATCCAAAGATACTTGGATGTCTACGAAGGCACCTTGCCAGAAAGCTTTGTAAAAACCGTTAAGGGTCGCGTCCCTAAAAAGTTTGAAATTGGTGGATCAGGTCAAGGCGCAATGACAACCGGAATTAATATCGATACAGCCAAAAAAGAAACAGCAGCCGAAAGACTTCGGAGGTTAACCGGTGGCCAGTAGAGAAGAACTGCTTGATATTGCTCGCCAAGCCCTAGAGGAAGGTGACGAGGCCACGGCCAATGCTGCTATGGATGCAGCTGAGAAAATTGTCTCTTCGCCAAAAATAACGCCTGAAATAGAGGCTAAATATCCTTATCCGGAAAAACCAGAGCCAAGTCAGTATCAATCTGGGTTTGGTAATTATGCTGGAATGAAGGGGCTGTCAGATGAAACCAGTCTCGCTAATTGGGAAATTGAAAAACAAAGAATTGATTCTGTAAGAAAAATGGCAGCTGAAGACCCAAATCAGTTAGCAATTATTGAAAGTATGTCGCCAGCTGAAAAACTTGGGGTCGGTTTTGGCGCCGGTATAACTGACGTAGCTAGAGGTGCAAAAAATTTCCTTGATTATACCCCTTACGGTGCGCTTCTTCCTAATGTTGATATGCCAATGCCGTCTGGAATGCAGGCGCTGGAATCTATTAGTCCACAAGCGTCAATAGGAAGGGTGACGGGTCAGGCGGCTCCATTTTTGCCAGCTGGTATGGGTGCAAGTGCGCTCCCTTCATTGGGTGGCAGAGTGGCAGCAAGTTCATTAGTTGGAGGTGTTGAAGGTGCGACGATTGCAAGCGGAACTGGTGGAGATGTGGCGACAGGTGCGCTGGTTGGAGCTACTGTGGGCGGCGGCGCTGAAATTATTGGTACTGGTCTTAATCGCATTGCTACTGCATTAGTCAGAAAGTGGTTTGGCGGTTCAGCTCGCGCACTTGATGATGCAGGAAAGCCTACACCTGAATTGATTTCAGCCGCAGAGCAGGAAGGCGTGTCTATTGATGAATTAATCAAACAGGCAGAAGGTCCAGCACAGTTCACTAAAGAAGCAATCACAGCAGGGCAAATGGGTGTTTATGAAGATATTGCCAGAGGTGTTCAGGCTGACCCAGCTAAACTAGCTGCTGCCAAAACGTTGAATATTCCACAGGAAAGCCTTCCTATTGCTACAGTTAGCAATCAAAGAAAAGTCCAAGAGTTGGCTGGTGCACTTGCTGCAAATCCTGCATCTGTTGCAAGTGAGGAACTAATAAATTACTCCGCTTTATTATCACAAAAAGCTGATGATCTGATAGTCAAAATGGGCGGCGATATTGATAAAGCCCAAGCAAATGAGTCTGTTAAAGCCAATCTAAAAAGCTTAATTACTGATACAAAGGCAGCTGAAAAAGAGCTATATGATAGGATTTCTCAAAAAGTCGGGAACCCAATTGTAAACCCTAAACCTTTACTGAAAGATATTCTTGCCTCTGCAAGTAAGTCAAAAGATGGCGTGAAGGGATTGTCAGAAGTTGAAAGAAAGGTCTATCAAAAACTACAAGGCAAGCCTACTTATTTCGATTTGGACAATTTGAGAAAAGAAATTGGGTCTGCAATTGATGGCGATACAGACGCCTTCAAGAATTCATCATCCGCTAAACTTGATGAGATGTACTCGAAGCTTACACAACTTCAAGAGGGTGTTGCCACCCAAGTTGGTGATGCTGGAGATCTTTGGAAAGAAGCAAAAAAACTGGGGGTAAAAAGATTCGGACTTCAAGATTCAATGAAGATAGCATTCAATCAGGATCTTGGCGGGTCAATCATTCCAAAAGTTGAGCAGGCGTTAATGCAGACTGCTAAAGGTGATTTGTCAAAACTCAAAAAGGTTTTGGATGACTTGCCTAAAGATGCCCAAAACAAGGTGATGGCTACAGCGTTAAACCGTGCATTTACAAGTACTGGCGGAGTTGATAGAGGCTTTACCGCAACAAACCTATCGACATTTGGCGAGAATCTTAAACGCTCACCAACTGCCCAAAATTTATTAAGGTCATATCTTCCCAATGGCGGCTATGAACAATTACAGGCAATGATTGAACTATCTAATGGCCTTGCTGCTGTTCAAAGGAAAATAACAAAAACTGGGATTGTTCCTAATGAACTAAAAAACTTTCAAAACACTGGAAAGATTGTTCAAGCTTTGTATTCATCGGCTGGAACGGCAGACAAGATTCTGCCTTTTGTCGGTGCCGCCTACTCTAGGCCAGCAAGGTTGGCCGGAATGGCAATAGAAAGCTCTGGGGCTGAGAAATTAGCTCCTGATGTTGCCGCTGATAGTCTTTTGACTTCACCACAATTTAAAAAGGCAGTTATTGCCCATGCAGAGGGCGATAAAGGAAAGATATCTTATATGGATGAAAGATTGAAAAAAACCGATGCCTATAAGAAATATATTAAAACATTATCAAAATCTAATGCTGCATCTGTTGCTAGTGTTGGACTTATCCCGTTTTTGGCTAGCAAAGAAGAGGAAGAGAAATGAGCTTTACAATAGATAACCCAGTCAATTACTTTCCTCAAGTCAGCAAATTTGGCGCTGTTGGTGGCGGAAGCTTATATATTGGCGTGGTCGATGGCGACCCAGCCAACGTCCCTGCTGATAGAATTCAGGTTTATAAGGCAAGACAGAACGATACCGACTTAGCTATCTCTCAACCAATATCTCTTAGTCCTGGCGGAGTTCCGATGCACAACGGGGCGGCTATTACGATCAAAAATACCGGCGTTGAGTTTTCAATGCAGGTGATTGATAGCCAAGGACAGCAAGTTTTCTATTCTCCGAAATCAGGGGAGATTGCTGCTGCTATTTTGGCGCTGCAAGCACAAATAGCGGGTTTAGATTTTATAGCACCAGTTGAGACTTTTGCTGCTTTAGCCACAACACCAGCGCCGGTTTCTGGAATGATCGTTTACACAAAGCAGCATACAAGCGGCGGGGTTGGTGGTGGGTATTTTCAGGATACCGCTGGAACAATTACAAACAACGGTGGAACGCTGATTAATAATACCGCTACAGCAGGAAGGCACTGGAAAGCAATCAATTATGCAAACATAACTCCTGAAATGTTCGGCTGCATTGGAGACGGCTCTACTAATGATGCAGCCAACTTCCAGCTCGCCTTAACGGCGGCAGCAGGTAAAACATTAGTTTGCAGATCCGGCGCGACATATAAATCAAATTCTGGTCTTACAATCCCCGCTAACACTGCTGTCAGTGCGTGGGGCGCAAAATTTGATTTTTCAAATTCTCACATTACTGGCTTTACGATGGGGGCTGGATCGTGGCTGGTTGGATCAACAGAGATAAAAGGCGCTGGCAACAGCTCATACAATGCACTGGGCATAGGAGTTAATTGCACCGGAACAAATAATTCCCCATCAGCACCAACATTTGTTGATGGCCCAGTGATTTTGCACAATACTTTTCGTGGATGGGGTGCATATGGAGTAAAACTTGTTTACTGCAATAAGTCTCATGTTGATTTTAACAACTTTTATAATATTGGGTACACGGCAATAGGCGGACAGTCACAAAATGAAGCCACCGCGATTGGAAACTATATAGAAGATGTTTCCCCTGGATCAGGGGGCGATTGTTATGGAATTGAGTTTGGAAGGCTTAACGGGACAAGCGAGACGGCAGATCCAAGATCATATCGTTGCAAAATAAATGGCAACACTATTACTGGGGTAATCTGCGCGGCTGCAAATAATGGGCACGCTTTAGATACTCACGGAGGTGTAGAGATAGAATTTTTGGGCAACACAATTACTAATTGTGAGGGCGGCATATTTATCACTTCGTCAAGTGTTGTTTCAACTGAGACGCTTGGCCCAAAAAGATGTATTGCGGCAAATAATACAATTAATTGCTCGCTCAGAAATAATTACGCAATCATAGTCAGGGGCGCAATAAGCGGCGGGAGTGTTATTGATTACGCAGATGCTAATGAAGTTAGTGGTAACACAATCTATGGTGGCGGCGTGTCTGGATCAAATACTACAGGCGCAATAATGCTTGAAGGGACAAAAAACACAAATCTTGGGGTTGGAACAATAACAGAGTCCAGCCCGTTTGGGGTCTGTCTGAATGGGGATAATTTGAATTTCAACATTTCAGGCGGAACGATAGAGGATTGTTATGACGGCTCTGTTGTAATTGCTGGAGGCATTGGAGTTAGGGGAAATAATAATACAGGGTATATAGGAGGGATTAGTTTTAGATACGAAACGGCTGGGCTTGGCACTTATGTCATGGTTAACTCAATTGTTGTCAGCTCTGGATTGACCGGAATTGATATAGATTTAGGTAGGTGTTCGTTTAGCGGTATCGATGCAACACACCTGACTTTTAGTGATGGGGTTGGAATAAACTCGGAGTCATTATACGGGCATAGCAAAACCGAAAACTTTACGCTTACCAGCGGTAATTCAAGTACGGTAAAGAGTGTTTCATTTGCCAAGCGATTCCCATCTGTCCCGAAGGTTTCTTTAACAAATTCTGGAGCTATTTCTCCAGGGGGCAAGACAATGTCGCTAAGAACTTCAAATATAACAGCCACTGGATTTGATATAATTGCCTATCCTTATGACTTGTCTACGTGGTCGGCAACTGCTGCTGCTGATATAAACTGGAGGGCAACCACCTAATGAGCTGGACAGAAATCCTAACCAAATGCGGCGTTAAAAAATCCACTGCTGAAAAGTGGTCGCCTGCATTTGCCGAGCTCGTCAAGCCTGAATCTTTCTCGAAAGGCTTTTCTGAGCTTGATGATTTCCTTGCACAGATATTCCATGAGTCAGGAATGCTGGAAAAGCTCGAAGAAAACCTGAATTACAAAACACCTGAAAATATTCGCAAGGCTTTTGGGTCAAAAAGATTCCCGACTATTGAATCTGCCATTCCTTTTGTCCGAGCGCCTGAAAAGTTGGCTAATTATGCCTATGGGGGCAGGGGTGGAAACAATCGTGATAGTGACGGCTGGAACTACAGAGGCAGAGGATTAATTCAGCTCACTTTTAAAGACAATTACTTCCAGATGTCCAAATACATTGGCTTGGATTTGGTTGCCAATCCTGATCTTGTTGCGCAGCCTTATTTTGCGCTTAAGGTCTCTATTGGCTGGTGGGAGGGTAATATCCCAGATGGGATTCTGGACGATACTAAAAGCGTGACAAAGAGAGTTAGCGGCGGCGATAATGGGCTGGCTCATCGTGAGCAACTATATAGAACGGTTAATGGCGTAATTGCGGAATATATATGAGCGCACTTTTAATCACACTTGGCGTGTACGCTGTCCCTATTTTCACTAAGGGGGTTTGGTGGTTTTTTCAAATGACTCTTTTGTCATTCATCTACATATACTTGATCTATCACTACTCCAAAATTCGGGAAAGGCTGTGGTTGATTGCAGTAGAGGCTGTGAATCTTATATGTCTTTGCATTTATTTCGTTGATTACTCCAAAACACATATTTTTAATGAAGGCGTTGTCAGCATAAACAAAAGCGCCATAGAACTTGGAATTCCGTATATAATTCAAACGTGTTTTTTTCTAGAGGTGTTGATTGTACTAGGAGGGTTAACGATTGGAGTACGTAAGCGAAATAAAGTTCTGGGCGCTAGCGACTCTAATTGCGATACATTTAATTGGCGGAATTTTTTACTTAATTAAGGTGATTTATGAGCGAACACGCAGAAGTTATAGAAAGCGCGGCATCAAGTAGCGTAGGGTCGATAGCAATAAAGACCGCAGCCGTTGGTGGCAGCTTGGACGTTCCATCAAGGTTGCCTATCCCCGATGTGCAACCTTGGATGCAGACGCATATTCTTGGCAGTCTTTCTCCTGGTGATATTTGTCAGCTAGCCGGTACAGCATACATCATCGGACTTGTTATAGTCGCGCTCATTAAAAAATATCGAACTTTCAAGAAGCTAAACAAAAAACTCTTTGAAGCTACCATGATGGGTGGAAGCGGAGGGAATGGGCCATGAAAATCAAACTTATCGAAAACTGGAAGCAGTGCTATAAATTTCTAACTGTTATCGCAGCAAGTGCAATTGGCATTCTTGCAGCACTCTACGAATACTCACCACAGTTTCAAGAGTATTTGCCAGAGGGCTGGTTTAAATATTCGATGATCGTTATTATCATAGCCCGAGTAATCAACCAGACGCCTAAAGATGAGCAATAACGTAATCAGTCTTGCTGAGTATAGGCCGCACATGACTGGCGATGTTGTTTGCCTTGCATGTAAGCACGAATGGAATGGAATTATGCCGATTGGCACATTCCAGCTTGAATGCCCTGAATGCAGATCTGAAAAAGGCGTATTAAAGCATTTCGTGTTTAGAGATAAGCCGCATTATCTTTGTAATTGCGGCAATCATCTTTTATACGCAACGCCAGAAGGCTGCTATTGTGCAAGTTGCGGGGCATGGGCAGAATTATGATCAACCTTAAGCTAATCGCAATATCCGCAGCCATAGCCTTTATTTTCGGCCTTGGTGTAACATCTGGCTACAAGTATCAGCAAGGACGGATAGATAAGCTTAAACAGCAGCACAACGAGCAAATACAAGCTATTGAGAACGAGGCTGAGCGTGATTTAAAAGAGCGCCAGGATCAGATTGATAATTTACAGCGCGAATTCTCTATTGCCGACACAAACTACTTCGAGGCCATGAAAAATGCACAAACTGAAATTAGTAAGCGTGATGCTGATATCCTTGCTTTGCGTAGCGTGCAGCGCGTCAAAATTAAGCCTGTCGTGTGCAGAGCCGAAGGAAAAGATAGTAATTCCAGCGCACCTAATGAAACCTCATACGCCGAACTTGACCCAGAGACTTCAGTCAGAGCTTTCAGGGTCACAGACGATGGAGATAAAATAATCATGGAATGTAACGAGCTGCAAAATAGAGTCAGGCAACTAGTTTCTGTTTGTCCTATCGAATTTCTATAGATTAAGAAAAGATAACCTATTGATTACAATAATAATTTTTTTAATCGCTCGAGAGTTTCTTTTCTAAACAGATTTTATTTTAGTATTTAAGCTAAGCTTAGTTTGTACTATTGAGATTCTGTAATTCGTGATCTTCCTATGCGCTTAACCATCCGTTTTCCCATTCATCCCACCTAAAAAAATGCCCCAATTACGGGGCTAAGCAACTTCACAGGTAAAAACTCAAAACACTTGAGAAGTTCATTCTAACATATCTTTTGCGTTTCACCAGCTCCAAGATGTATATATCGCTGTTACATGCTGCCTGTGAGAGCGCAGCACTTGGCATTAAAAAGTAGTAGGCTTTGCCACACTGCGAATTGCAGCCATGAAACCTTGCTGTAGGTGAGTTTGCGCAATTGAAATCCAGCGCTTGTCTGCCTCAATTTCTGCCGATCCTTCTGGCACAGGTACACTCAAATTTTGCAGTTTCATAATGTAGTCACCGCATTTTTCTGCAAGCTCTTTGCCCTCATTCATGAGGTCAATTTCTGCTTGGGTTAAATCGCGGTAGCCTTTGATTTTTTCGTGCTGATCTTTCATGGTAAAACCTCTCACTTGGTTAAATTAAACCTGCTACAACATGTAACAAGGTTATTAAAAAGGACGCGGTTTAAGTCGTCCAAATATCGTAAAATTTACAGCGCGCCTTTTATAACGGCGTTATGACTACCGCAGTTCAGGCTCAACCCAAAGCTGCTCAGCTGTGTATGCTGATTGAATGAGCTTCGCCATATCTATAATTCCGTAGCCTTCTTCGTGTGTGCC
>JACCDG011034933.1_pt1 | contig 42175 bp, 43 predicted proteins | sample 7442471 | NCBI WGS metagenome assembly JACCDG01 (sample SAMN15323444, study PRJNA562643) | freshwater metagenome | isolation source: river surface water | place: USA:Blue River Watershed | collected 2017-08-17
CAGTAAACTTAACCGAAGGTCAGTAAACTTAACCGAAGGTCAGTAAACTTAACCGAAGGTCAGTAAACTTAACCGAAGGTCAGTAAACTTAACCGAAGGTCAGTAAACTTAACCGAAGAACACCATAACTTAACCATTTACCGGTTTACTACAGGCGCGCGCCGAATAGCAACCACCGGCTGTTTTGGGTCATATGCACTACATGCCTCAGCTAAACGGTCTAATCGCGATTGTTGGTCTTCTTGTTCTACAGTCTTTGTTATTGGGTAACGACACGCCGCTGCGCGGCGATATGTGCGCGTAAATAATTCTTTATCAACTGGACACACCGGCGGCAATGGAATGTCAGCAGGGTCAGGTTCTGGACATTCTGCTGCGATTTTTTTCAAATTCTTGCGTTTTAATCGGTCTAAATAAAGACTTTGCGACAATAACATACTGTCTATACCTGGCTTCACATTTATTTGTGTTTTATCAACCCTGTTTCGAATTGCTGCGGCACCACTTAATACAGAAGTTTTTACCACATTTTTATCATTTAAATTGCATAATTCAGATGGCTCTACGATATGTTCAATTCCATGGCCGTTCTGGTCACGCGGCACACTTCCGCCAAATGGGGTATGCACTAAATGTCTTGCAATATTGCCTTGCCCTACAAAGCCTTGCAAACGTGTTGTGCCATTTATTGAAAATCCTTGTGACCCACCACTAATTCCACGCGATGCGGCCGTTTTACGTTTTAAAGCTACGATTGACATTATTATATTATAATGTCAATTTATTTTACATTCGCCAAAACAAACGTTTATACAATAGAAGATGTATACATAATTACTTTTGGAGCAGTGGCCGCTGCGCGCCACAATATAACAAATTGATGAACAAATAGCGTGCAATTATTTGTTGGTGCTGTAACAGGAGTGGTTCCATCCGGATATGAAAACGTAATTCCAGTATAACCATTAACAGTAACTGTAGTTCCAGAAAAATAATATGCCTTATTTGCAGTTGCTTGATGTAATAAAACTGTAATTGACACACTTCGACCAACTGTTGCAGGAACATTTGTAAATGAAATACTTGTTATTGCCGCAGTGTTTACGCCTGAAATGTCAAATATTGTGCTTGTCGCACAATCAAGTGTTAATGATGTTGTTCCAGCTGTGTATGCAGGAAAAGTAAACTTTTCAGCAACACCAAACAAATTAAGATTTACGTTTGACATGTCAACAAATGGATTTGTTGTAGTAGACCCATCATTGGGATGTTTATACAAAAACACATTACCAGCCAAAAACGATTGCCCAGACACATCCAATGCATATGTGCTTCCAGGTGCTTTATTAATAGCCACGCCACGCACACCTGTTCCCAACTGCACATTTCCACCAATAGTTACCAACGATCCATTAAACGAGGCATCGCCAGTTAAATTCATGCGCCCATTAAAAGAAACATCACGACCCACTCGTAAATTGCCGTTCATAGAGGCATCGCCAATCATATTTAATCGTCCCGCTAAAGAAATATCCATTCCAACAAACAAATCCATGTTAAACGAAACGTCCTGCGTATAAGTGTTCAGTCCAGTCAAAACATTATTAGCATTAACAATTGCTGCAGATCCGTCTACGTAATTCTTTGTTACAAAGGAATTGCCATTAACACCTGCAAAACTAGTAACATTGGTAATTGGCAATCGTGAAAACTGAACATTACCATTTAACGACACATCCGAGCCAACAGACAACTTCGCATTTAACGATGCATCACTAGAAAGCAATAATGTGCTTGCAGACACGGCTCCAAGTGTTGTTGCACCAACCACTGCTAATTTACCTGCAAAAGACACGTCACCAGCAGCTGATAACTTCGCATTTAACGAGGCATCGCTAGAAAGCAACAATGTGCTTGCGGACGCGGTTCCAAGGGTTGTTGCACCAACCACTGCCAACTTACCACCAAAAGACACGTCACCGGCAGCTGACAACTTAGCATTTAACGAGGCATCACTAGTAAGCAACAATGTGCTTGCGGACGCGGTGCCAAGAGTTGTTGCACCAACCACTGCTAACTTACCTGCAAAAGACACGTCACCGGCAGCAGACAGCCTAGCATTTAACGAGGCATCGCTAGAAAGCAACAATGTGCTTGCAGACGCGGTTCCAAGTGTTGTTGCGCCAACCACTGCTAATTTACCTGCAAAAGACACGTCACCAGCAGCTGATAACTTCGCATTTAACGAGGCATCGCCAACCACAAGCAGTTTACTGTTAACATCAGCCAATGTAACATTGCCAACTATAGCAGTTGTTGTTGTTCCACTGGTATAACTTTGTTGCGTAAGTTTTGGCAAATTGTCAGTAATAGACAATTCGCCTAGCGAACTATTTATATACCATTTATTATCACTTTTAAGCAATATGTTTCCAGTAACAGACCCTGCGGATTCAATCTCTATTCCAGATGAACCAACGGTTGCCAATGTTCCGCTCTTATTAAGACGTATAATATTGTCACAAATATCCAAATTAGTTGCACTAATTGTGGTTGTGGTTCCCAATACAGTTAGATTGCCTAGCACACTTATATTTGTAGAACTAATATTACCAACAAACAAAGTATTATTTACATTGGCATTTCCACTTACCACTAACGCGGATGCGGACATGTTTCCAAGGGTTGTATTGCCAACCACCGCTAACTTACCACCAAAAGACACGTCACCAGCAGCCGACAACCTAGCATTTAACGAGGCATCACTAGAAAGCAATAATGTGCTTGCAGACGCGGTTCCAAGAGTTGTTGCACCAACCACTTCTAACTTACCTGCAAAAGACACGTCTCCAGCAGCTGACAACCTAGCATTTAACGAGGCATCACTAGAAAGCAACAATGTGCTTGCGGACGCGGCTCCAAGTGTTGTTGCGCCAACCACCGCCAACTTACCACCAAAAGACACGTCTCCAGCAGCTGATAACTTAGCATTTAACGAGGCATCGCTGGAAAGCAACAATGTGCTTGCAGACGCAGTTCCAAGGGTTGTTGCACCAACCACTGCCAACTTACCACTAAAAGACACGTCTCCAGCAGCTGATAACTTCGCATTTAACGAGGCATCGCTGGAAAGCAACAATGTGCTTGCAACCACATTTGCCAATGTTGTGTTACCATTTACTGCAAATGTTCTACCAACCCTTAAATTACCATTTAACGAGGCGTCGCCTATCATATTTAATCGACCAACTAATGAAATGTCGCGGCCAATAAACAAATTCGCATTTAAAGACAAATCTTGTGTAAAGGTATTTCTACCAGTAAATTGATTGTCCGCACTAGTGCTAGCACCACTACTTGTTAATCCAGCTACATAATTTTTTGTAACAAAAACATTTCCATCAGCTGATGTAAAATCGGTAATGGTCGTGCGCGGCAACTTAGAAAACTGAACATTGCCATTTATTGAAATGTCATAATTAAACCGTTCAGTAACTATAGAAGGAACACTTTTATAGGAAACAATACCAGATGATGCATAAGGAATAACAAAATAACTTCCATTAGATGACAATGCAACGCCAGTGCCGTTACTAATGCCAGTATCTGTGCGATTTGCCCATGTAACACCATAATCGTTAGAATAATATAATTTTTGCGTTACTGGAATAACAATTGCTATATACTGTCCACTTGACGACATAGAAACCTTTATGGTTTTTGTTTCATAAGCAGGACTAACAACAGTGTTATTTAACGGAATAGACCAGTTTGCGCCATAATCACTAGACAAAATAAATCCAACACTACAAGTTATTCCAATATACTGTCCAGAAGATGACATGGCAATTTTTGAACCCCAACCGCCAATATTTTGTGGAGATGTTGTATTTAATGCCCAGTTTGCTCCATAATTAGTTGAAATATAAATATTGTAACCAGTAGATGGAAAATAAGCAAGTGCAACTTGTATTTTACCAGATGCCGACATTGCAACCTCGACATAAGGTTGCGTATCCAACCCTTTTGATGTATTACTATTTAATGAAATAAAACTATCACCATAATTAGTTGATAAACTTAGCCCATTCGCTACTGAAGAACAAGCCAAAACATATTGACCGGTTTCAGACACGGCAAATGCAGTTCCGCCCACAGTTGTTGTGTTCCAAGTTAAGCCATAGTTTGTGCTTTTGTATAAATTAATTTGCACGTTTGTAACATTTTTTTCACTTCCAATATACTGATATTGACCATTGCCACTCATTGCAACCTCAGTAATTGCGCTTGGGGGGGTTGCTCCAAAAGATGGAGTTGCCCAAGTAACACCATAATCACTGGAAACCCTTGCAAATGCACCATTAGCATTTCCAACCGCCGTAATGTATCTGCCGTCTAACGACATTTTTGCGGACAACATATTTAGACTACTATTCAAAAGAGACGGCGCAACATAGTAATTTTGCAAATTAGTTGGAACACCAGCAGTCCACAAATAATCAAATGATTTATTTAAATCATATTTGTTAGTGGCTACTAGGTTAGCATTAATATTTCCAGCAACATTTAAATTTGCGCCCATAGAAACATCCCGTGTAAAAGACACATTGCCACTAAACGCATTATCACCCGCAAGCGTAACACCAGACGCACTATCAACATAATTTTTGGTTACAAATACATTTCCATCAACGCCTGTAAAATTAGTAATGGTTGTGCGCGGCAACTGAGAAAACTGAACATTACCACCAAATGATACGTCGCTGCTAACACGCAATTTACCATTTAACGACACATCACTTGCAATAACATTTGCCAAGGTTGTGTTGCCGACCACCGCCAATTTACCTGCAAAAGACACGTCGCCGGCAGCCGATAACTTAGCATTTAACGAGGCATCGCTAGAAAGCAACAACGTAGATGCAGAAACAGTGCTCAATGTGGTTGCGCCGGCACTAAGCACACCTAATGAGGTTGTGCCAACAACCGCCAGCTTACCCGCAAAAGAAACGTCACCAGCAGCAGACAGCCTAGCATTTAATGAGGCATCGCCAACCACAAGCAGTTTACTATTAGCATCTGCCAAAGTAACATTGCCAGCAATAGTTGTTAAACCAGTGGTGTAAGATTGTTGCGTAAGACGAGTAAGTGCCACATTTACAGATGCATCTGTTCTAGACAAATCAGATGCAATAGCAACTGCACTAAATCCTGTGTCGCCAACGTTTTTAATAGACCATTTTTCAGAACCGCTTGTGCCTACAAGTGCAAAACTGCCTGCAATAGCACTTCCACCAGTAGTTTCAACTTCAATACCAGACCCACCAACAGGAATGTTTGAAGCCCCTTTGTTTAATGTAATAATATTGTCATTCACTGCCAAATTTGTGGTATTTACAGTTACGGTTGTGCCAGTTACTTGTAAATTAGTTGCCACCAATGAGTTTGCAAATATTGCTTCTGAAACAGTTAAATTGCCACTTGCAAACCCTTCCACAAAATTAAAGTTTTTACCAATAACACGCAAATTTCCATTAAATGACGAATCTGAACCAACAGATAGCCCAGAATTCAAAGAGGCATCACCAATGGTAACCAGTTTTTGACCCAAAGTAAGACCCTTTGACACCAACATGTCACCACCAACAGCCAAATTGGCATTTAACGAGGCGTCTGCCAATGAAACCAATTTCTGTGAAACAGTAATACCCTTTGTAACAGCTAAATTGCCATTAAAAGTTGTCTCGCCACCAACCACCAAATTGGCATTTAATGAGGCATCTGCCAATGAAACCAACTTTTGTGAAACAGTAAGACCCGTTGCAACAGCTAAATTGCCATTTAAAGTTGTGTCGCCACCAACCACCAAATTGGCATTTAACGACGCATCAGAAAGCGCCACTAATTTTTGTGAAACGGTAATACCCTTTGCAACAGACAAGTTACCAATTATGCCCACTTCGGCGTTTAAAGATACATCGCCAACAGCACGCATGCGACCATTAAAAGAAACATCGCCACCAACCACTAAATTAGCATTCAAAGAGGCATCGCCAACGGTAACCAAACGTTGACCAACCGTAAGAGCCTTAGAAACAGCCAAATTACCTAAAACCGCTGCCTCTCTGTTCATGGATACGTCACCGCCAACAAACAATTTAGAATTGAGAGACACGTCCTGCGTAAACGTATTTAGCCCAGTAAACACGTTATTTGCAGCTAAATTTGCACCACCACTTGAACTAAGAACCCTACTAATTTCAGTAGTTACATATGCTTTTGTAGTAAACACATTTACAGGGGCAGCAGACACATCATCGGCACTAATTTGTGTTGTAGGAAGTGTTTTAAAATCTGTATTACCAGCAATAACTAAGTTGCCATTTAAGGAAATATCGCCAAGCGCAACCAATGATTGACCAACTGTAAGAACCTTTGAAACAGCCGCGTTACCAAGAAGGGCGGCGTTGCCGCCCACGGACAACCCAGTATTTAAGGAGGCATCCGCAAGCGCAACCAATGTTTGCCCAACTGTAAGAACCTTTGAAACAGCCGCGTTACCAAGAAGGGCGGCGTCGCCGCCCACGGACAACCCAGTATTCAAGGAAGCATCGGCAAGTCCAACGATTTTTTGTGTAACTGTAAGAACCTTGGAAACCGCCGCGTTACCAAGAAGGGCGGCATCGCCGCCCACCGACAACCCAGTATTCAAGGAGGCATCCGCAAGTCCAACGATTTTTTGTGTAACTGTAAGAACCTTGGAAACCGCCGCGTTACCAAGAAGGACGGCATCGCCGCCCACGGACAACCCAGTATTCAAAGAGGCATCAGCAAGTCCAACGATTTTCTGTGTAACTGTAAGAACCTTGGAAACCGCCGCGTTACCAAGAATGGATGCATTGCCGCCCACGGACAACCCAGTATTCAAGGAAGCATCGGCAAGTCCAACCAATGTTTGACCAACTGTAAGAACCTTAGAAACAGCCGCGTTACCAAGAAGGGCGGCGTTGCCGCCCACCGACAACCCAGTATTCAAGGAGGCATCAGCAAGCCCAACGATTTTCTGTGTAACTGTAAGAACCTTTGAAACAGCCGCGTTACCAAGAAGGGCGGCATCGCCGCCCACGGACAACCCAGTATTTAAGGATGCATCAGCAAGTCCAACGATTTTCTGTGTAACTGTAAGAACCTTTGAAACAGCCGCGTTACCAAGAAGGGCGGCGTCGCCGCCCACGGACAACCCAGTATTCAAAGAGGCATCAGCAAGTCCAACGATTTTCTGTGTAACTGTAAGACCCTTGGAAACAGCCGCGTTACCAAGAAGGGCGGCATCGCCGCCCACGGACAATCCAGTATTCAAGGAAGCATCGGCAAGTCCAACGATTTTCTGTGTAACCGTAAGAACCTTGGAAACAGCCGCGTTACCAAGAAGGGCGGCATCGCCGCCCACGGACAATCCAGTATTTAAGGAAGCATCGGCAAGTCCAACGATTTTTTGTGTAACTGTAAGAACCTTTGAAACAGCCGCGTTACCAAGAAGGGCGGCATCGCCGCCCACGGACAACCCAGTATTCAAGGAGGCATCAGCAAGCCCAACGATTTTCTGTGTAACCGTAAGAACCTTTGAAACAGCCGCGTTACCAAGAATAGCAACATTACCGCCCACGGAAAGACCAGTATTTAAGGAGGCATCAGCAAGCCCAACGATTTTTTGCGTAACCGTAAGAACCTTGGAAACAGCCGCGTTGCCAAGAATACCAACTTCTGCATTTAAAGACACGTCACCAACAACACGCAACCGACTATTAAAAGAAACATCTTTTCCAACCACTAAATTGGAATTTAAAGACATGTCACCAACAATAGATAGTTTTTCACCAACCGACAAATTACCATTTAATGACAAATCCGCAATAGAAGAAAACGCATTTCGAGTTAAAATTTTATCAACTACAGAACCAACATTAGTTAAAGCCCATTCACCATCATTATCAACAAAAATATTTGCAACAATTGTGCTTCCAGTGCCAGTATTACCTTCAACTTCAATTCCGCTACCACCATAAGTGCCAACAACTGCACCACCACCAACGTTAAGCGTAACAGTTTTATCTTTAACTTTAAGGTCATCAGAATTTACAGAAGTAGATGTTCCGGTAACAACTAAATTTGTAGCATTAATTTGCCCAACATTAAGTGTTTTAGAGGCATCAATAGTAACATTTCCAGCAATATAAACACCAGAATTGAACGACGCGTCACTTGCAACAGTCATTTTTGAAAAATTATTTAACCCGTTCCATGAATTGTCGGTGTTAAGCAAAGTAGCACCAGCAACACTATCAACATAATTTTTAGTTGCTAAATGCACAGCCAGCGTGGGCTCAACACTGGACGACGGCGCGGCATTAGAAAAATTAACGGCACCAGACAAAGTAGTAACTCCAGTCCCAGAATTATAAGAAACGTTTGTAAGTTTTGTTTCAGAAGTTCCAATACGAGTGTTATGTGCGCCTAAACTAATATCTACTTTGTTTGCACTAGTTTCAAGAACTGTTAAACGGTTTGTAATAGGAGACAAATCGATATTGCCGCTTCCAGAACCAACAGGAATGCCATTAACATAAATTTCTTGAGCATTAATAGAACCGCTGACATCTAATGTATAACCAGTAGACCCAGGTTGAACAAGTCCACCAACAAAAAGATTTCCATTAACAATAGTTTCAGGAGTAGTTAATAGGTTTTCAAAAACTACATTAGATTTTTCAAAAAACGCAGTTGCATTGTTAGATGCGGCTCCAGTGACTGGGTCAACTTTTATATCATTAGCCTCGGCAACTTTATTAGATAAAAACAGCTGTTGATTTACAACGGTGCTTTTACGCGAATTAATAGATGTTCCCCACATACCTGGCATATTTGTATATACAAATCTAATTATAAAAATTTACAAAATAAACAACCTAAATATAATAAAAATGTATTATATTTATAAACTCTAAGTGCAAACATGTTAAACGTCTTTGCATTTTCGTATTACATAATTATTAATGTAAGATATATTTGTTGAGCAGTCATAAATAATATCAAATGCTACTACCGGTTCTTCTTCATGTGGCTGGGAAGGCGGCAAAGCCGCCACTGGAGGAAAATAATTTTGATTTTTTTTCGTAATTTTATTTTTATTGGCCAATATAAACAACATATCTAATGGCTTTACAATATAATTAGCTATTTTTATGCAGTTAACCTTTATTCTCCAAGCAACTACCTATAAGGTGCTACGCTTCGAAGGTTTACTTGGAGAACTGGTATGAAAGTATATGTTTTATGGTTAATAATAATACACTATTGCAGAAAATGCCGGATATGAACCAGAAGGATTTCCGGTGGTTTCCAGTGTGGCTTCAAGCGTATCGTAAGTGTTAAAGTTTACGGATTGTGTTGTTAAAAATTTTGTGTTTTCACCGGGGTTCAGGGTAAGCGTCAATACAGGAGGCGCGGTATTATTTTTATAAATATAAAATGTAACAGATTGTCCAACAGCAATTGTTTCTGTATAAGTAATATTTACTTCAACTACGGTGGACGGTTGTGAAAAAAGCAAGGGGAATGCTTTTAACGACGAGTATGGATTAGTTTTTGCTTCATTAGTAATACTGTTTACAGGCATTGTTCCTGGAATTAGATAATATCGTTGGTTTGACCCTAAACTATTTATAATACCAAATTGGTATGATGCAGGTGCTTGGGTTGGCGTAAAAGAGTTACCATTGGCATTATTATTAAGTAAATCTGTTGCCCCAACATACATTTTCCCAGCAGTTCGATCTATGTCGTATGCAATAGCCCCTATGCCAGTAGATGCGCCTCCAATAGTTGATGTTTTAACTTCAAACACTGCGGATGCATGGGTAGTTTCAACACCAATTATGTTTGCACCAGAACCGCGTGCATAAACAACAATGTCACGAACAGCAAATCTATTTGCTCCGCTTACTAAAATTCCACGTGTATATCCTTGACTGCTAGAAATAACATTAATTGTTGACCGTTGTATTGCGTTTGGTGTTGAATATTCTGTATTAGAGGTTCCTGCAGACAACACGCCAATAATTGTTGGATTTTCGGTGGAACTTGAAGTTATAGTCCATATTGAATTTCTTAATTTTGCATTTACCGATGTACCAGATGGAAAATTTATGCCCACCAAATTGTAATTTCCAGAGGATGACAAGTTTGCCGTAAAATTTTCAACACGACAATTTAATCCCATTGTAATTAATGTTGTATTACTAGTAACATTTAGTTTTTGTATAACCACTGTTTGTGGCGAATCGCCCGTTAAAGATACGCCAGATGGAATTACAAGCGTTTCATTATAAACACCTGCAACAACACGCACATTATGTCCAATACCAGATGATATTGTTAAATTACCTGCCACGGTAAGTGCTGCACTTATTGTTAAAAACGGCAAACGATATGGATCGGAAGCCGCCGTGACATTATTACCATAAATAGAGTCAACTGTAAGTGTATTACCTGTTGGATTAGGGACACCTTGAATACCTTGGATACCTTGCGGTCCGGGGCAACCGGCGCCCAATAAGGCCTTAGATCTTCTTATATCCACAATATTTGAACTGCTCATTATATATTAAACCGCAAAATAATTCACATAACATAACGTGCCATTTATCGTCTAGGTTTTTTTAACCAAAATTTCGCATATAATAGTAAAAGACCAATTTGTGCCGTTTAAGTTAACAATATCGCCCTTATCATTCATCAACTTAACCGCCAACTTTTGCAATCGCACTGGTCCAAAGTATTTACGGTCTTGGTTTTGCAACGAACCACCAAACTCCATATATGGTGCGCCAAATTGCAATCCAGATAATTTAAGTGGTATAATTGCAAATATATCTTTTAAAACAGGACCTGGCGTATAACTGCGGTCTTTTGTTTTACGTGCTTCCACAATTTGGTTCATTGCATATAACTGTTTTGCATTTAAATTTAACCGTTCTTTATTGGATGCAGAAACAGCAACTTTTTTACCAGTAACAGGGTCGCATTGATAAGTAACACGTGATGCATATGTTGGTAAAGATATGTCGCTTTCAAGCGACGTTATTGTTACAAGTCCATCATTTACGTGATTTTGTATAAAATCGTCCAAAACAATCATAAAATAGTTGTAAATATATGTGTTGAAAATGGAGTCGGATTGCACTACAATTTGTCCATTTGTTGAATTATATGAATTTACAAATGTTCCATGCGTGCTATCTATGCCAGAATATACGTTGCTTGCATAATTCTCTGTGCTCAAACTTTCTGAAGTTATTGTTGTAAAATCTTGCAATGTATATTCTGTAAATGTATGAAACCCAAGTAACCATCCAAGTGTGGCTTCCCATGTAGCAGTTCGTATACTATTTCCACCACTACTTCCGGTGCTACAATAACGAAAACTTATGCCATCATAAAAAACCAATTTATAGTCATGCGGTTCATATTGCTTTTTAATATGCATACGTATTTTTGTATATTGATTTGTGGTTCCAGCTTCTTGTAAAACAGTTATAGTTGAACCTTGTGTAAGAGGATTTGCATTAAACAGTTCTTGTATTTTTAATATTAATGCGTCTCTTGTATAATCTAATGCCCCTGTATTACCTACAGGAACTGTAAATACTATGTCATTTAAATCATTTTCATCCGCCACTCCATCATAATATGGTTTAAATACAAGCATATTTTGTCCATCTTTTACATTCATGGTGCTTGAATATATTGGCGTATTTCCTTGAACACACCCGTTGTTTGCACTTAAGTCATAGGTAATGTTTATTCCATTTAATATTTTTATATTTGACCAAACATTGTTGCTAGTGGTGGATACAAAACGTGCCTGATATTCACTTGTAGTAACAATTTGTTCAACTCTTAAATTCAGTGAAAAAATAGTGCTATTATTTGTTATATCTAATCTTGAATAGTATAACACTTTTTGTCCGGATAAATCAAACTTTTGAAAAATGTCATTTAAATATGCAGGAATGTCACCTACAGGTTTAGTTGTTGGTGGTAATGGAACATCAAATGCAGGTAAATTTTGATTACCATATGCTGGCTCACTTTTTGGAATATAACGTATAAATTCGTTATTACCAACAGTAATTTGACCTGCGCCATATGGTTTTTCAATTACATAATTGGATGATGTTAAATAATTAATACTTGTATCAAATCCAAATGGATCCCTACTTAAAAAACAGCTACTTAAATCAATAATAAATGCACTTTGGTCAAATATTTTTTTAATATCAAACTGAAAAAAAGCTTTATCGCCAGAAATATCAAAAAAGGTGCCTGCGCTATTTGAGTTAATATTAAACACACCGTTTAATAAATTAGGAGAAACAACGGTTGCATTATTCATGGTAACTAATGCTTGGTTTATAGCTGTTTTTAGTTCAGATAGTGAATAACCAACATTAGACGATGCAGGTATAGTTGATCTATACGTGTTTTCTGGAACATTTAATGCGGTATCTTTACAACTAAATTCAATATAATTTGCGCTTTGGTCAACTATAAAATTAGTTACGGTTGTAACTGTTTCAGACAATATTTCAGACAATTCATTCACCAATGTTGGAAACATAAAACACGAATTATTGCCAGTCCATATTCGTTTTGTATCATCCAAAATAGAGCTTTCGTCCGGAAATATAACAGCAACTTTTGCGCCAACCACATTTTTAGTTGTCATGCGATTAAGTTTAATACCAAGCACAAAATGACTATGTCCAGCCCATTCATAGTCCCATCCGTCAATTGCCAACTGTTGCGGTGTTTTTGGTTCAACAGTAATTAGTGATATATCGGTATATGCATGGTCAAAATAAGAAGATGCAGCCAATGCTGTGCGTAATCCGGACAATAAATCCGTGCGTGAATATTGCACGCCATTTGCAAATCCGGTTAATACTAATGATATATCATTTATAATTGCGCCTTCTGAAAACACATTTGGTCCAGTATATTGAACAATCCGCAAGGTATTATTTACGCCAGTTGTATATAAAAATCTTGCTTCGCTTAATGCATTTGTTAAATTTGCGTTATTTATAGCCGTATAATTACTAGTTACCAATAAAGGATAATAAGTATCATAATTAAAACCCAGAAAACTAGCAATTGACCCTGTTCTACCGCCTGCAATATTTGGTGATGTCCAATCTGGAAAATAAAGAACATAATCCGCCTCTGTAAAGGTTTTACGCATATCTACGAAAATGCGCACTTTTGAATTATCATTGTCGTATAACAATTCTGTTTGACCAAAACTTACGTCTGCATACAACGTTTTTTTATCATTTATATCTTTGTTTAACTTTTCTATTAAACGCGATTGATTATAATTACCGGAAGGCACCTCTATTTTTATATCATGATTTCCATTATTTATACCTGGGCTTGCCCCCTTAATATAAAAAAAATTTGAACCAAATCCATCATTAATTGTATACCATGCATATGGTATGTTTATTGAGTATAATTTTATAGATATTACATTTTCAATACTTGTAGATAAATTAAGTGCAAAATTAGTAGATGGTGTTGTGCGTGCGTTTTCACGAAACTGACTATCTATAGAAATCATTTTAAACATGGTTTCACGCTTTATTGGATTTAAATTGTCCTTAACGTAATCTACGTTATGTGTTGTTTTTTCCGCATCAGCTGCAGTTTTTTGTTTTTCTTTTGTAAATTCTTTAACATCGGTTAAGCCAGCCTTGTTTAAATCTGTAACAATTGCACCATCTGTTCTACCTATAACATCTGCAACAGTTTCGCCACGAATTACTCTATCTTCATCTGTCATTCTTTTAATTGTTTCATCTGGTAAACGTATTTCTGCTTTTTTTCCAGTTAGGTTGTTTATTGTTTCAAACCCTTCCTGTTCTTCTTCATCTTCCTCTTCAAAATCCATGCCGTCAAGGTCAAAAAAATAGGCATAAACATCATTAAAAAACTGTTTTAATCGTCCAGATGATTTTTTTATATTTTTAACAATTTGCATTTCCAATTCATCATCCGACGGGTTTGTTAACCCCATAATTTCAAATAATTCTGCTTCTGTATAGTTAGAAACATTATAAATTTCATTATCATCATCCATTTATATTAACACTTGTTAAAATATTTTCATATATTTTTTGTCGGTTACGAAACATGTTTTTAATGTATAAAGGTAAATTTATTACATTTTTACATTTAAACACAATGTCTAATGGAAACATTGTTATTCCATAACACCGTTTCATATGCGAGTTTCCATAAAAACATAAATAATCTAATGCTAAAAATACTTCGTTTTCTTCGCTTGTCATTTCTTCACGAGTTATTCTACGACTACCAATATACACATATCTATTTAAATTACCATCTTCATGAATATTAAATACGCGCCTACCCACAGTAGTTAACGGGTCTTGTGGTGTATTTCTTACCATTCCTACGCCCATAATTTTATTGGTTGTATTATTCATTTCTAATATAAACAATATACTATCATTTACTACCATTTCTGATACTATTTTTGCAGCACCGTATACGCATTTTATTCCTTTTTTAGCAAACAATCCGCTATAATCCAACATTTCCTTATAACTTTTATCATCATACCTTATTGTCATTATATATTCACTACGCGGTATTGCCTTCATTTTTTCCACAATGCGATACCGTTTATTTCTTAAAACACGTTTTTCATATGCGTCGCACATAGTTATGATTGATTGTTTTTATTTTTGTTAAATGCGCATTTAAATCAATTTTTTACAACATATTTAGTTGCAATCCAATACCAAGGGTTGTCGTAAACAATTTTAATGTCTTTACCTTCATTAAATCTGTTTAATATTTTTTGTGAAGTAGGTGTATTTACCCATGTTCGAAATTTAATAATTACAAATTTGCCTTGTGAATTATCATTAAATGGTTTTTCAATAATACGGTCAATAAAGCCTATTTTTAATTTACTAAATGTTTCAAATATTTTACTTCGTGGCACACTTATGTCTACACGCGAAATAAACATCATTAAATCGGTCGGTTGATGTTTTACGGTTGTCATTTTATTTTATTTGTTGGCCAATAAAATAAAAAGCTTTTTAATCAATTTTTACGTATATATATTATTCAAAAGCAAACCATTATTATAGATTTGCTTTATAGGTTGGAAAAGGCTACCATTTTGCCAACCGAAAGGCGTAAAAGTAAATGTGCTGTTTCTAATAAATAAACATATTATTATATGTGTTACGTATATGTTATACTAAACATTTTTGGAAAAATAAATAATGCAGTTTAGAAACAATATATATTGTCGCATTTCTTTATGTCATTTTGTCGCAATTAACTTTATAAAATGTCAGCAAGCGATTACATAATGGCAAAAAAAGCCAAAAACATTAAAAATTTTCAAAAGCCGTTGTCTAATGGCAAATACGCGGAATTTAGTTACGAACATAAATATTTAAAAACCGATATTACGCAAATTATGTGCCATGATAAAGAATTTTTCCATACAATTCAAATAACACCAGAATGCAATTTTCCTGCAAATTCTGAAGCCGGTCGTTATACATTGTTTGTAACGCCACCTCCATATACAGATGACGACCCTGTATATCCAAAATATGCGCAACTAAATACTACGCGCCTACTTAAACCTTTAATTGAAGTTCCATGCGAATATAAACGTGCATCTATATATGCATCTTGCACAGCACCATTTCATCGTCGTTGGAACCGTAAAAAAGCGTCTAATTACGTTTAATATGTATTTTGCAATTTCTTTATATTTATTAATATGTCCGACATTGCCGAAGACGATTTAGATTTGTCATGGTTAGAAACAACAAAAAAAATAATAAATGCCGATAAAAATTATGAAAAAGAGCCACTTGAATACGTTGTTTTTCATTTTTGTTACATAACCACGAACAATATACAAAAAATTATTACTGAAAAACACTACTTTAGTAACAATACGCAAACATCTTTATCGTCGCAATTTTTAAACACGCTTATACAAACAAAATCTAAACTAAACGGGATGCAATATATGTGTAAATCCGTGTCTACTTTTTTTGTAGATTTAGAACCAAAACATATACAGCCATTTGCAAAAACAAATGCCTATTATGATTTTTTTACCAAAACCATAGATTTAACACAAGACTTTGTTTGTCCACCAACCATATTTGTGTTTCATTCATTAAATTCGCTTTTTTTTCTATTTGAGGAAACGCCGCCAATAGAGCTTGTGCCAAGAAGTATATTAAAGGCGGGACGAAGTTCCGCTAGTTCCACTAAAAAACGCGTAACCTTTCACAATAAAACTTGCAAAGGCAGATAAAGACAACATGTAATTTATTTACACCACGCGCACACGCACACACACACACACACAATGAATTACACTTTTGATGGAACTTTCTATAACAAAACTACTGGATTACATTTTGCCATGGAAACACTAATGGCAAATCCAAATCATAATCGCCCCCTAATTACTCAGTCCGTATTGCACGTCCGCAATTATAAAACAGGTCTTGGACTACGCGATTTTACGTGGTCTTTATTGTATACTATTGCGCAAAAAAATCAGCATTTGGCAATGCATATTATGCAATCTATGTTAGAAAACGGAGGCACATGGAAAGACCCTAGAGATTTTGCCATTTTTTGCCAAAAATATGGGTTTACTGCTTTACATACACCGTTAATGACGTTATATGTTAAACAGTTGTTAGCGGATTTGGACACACATACGCAGTTAAGTTTAGATGAAAATCCTAGGTTTAAGTTGTCATTTGCCGCAAAATATGCACCAAGAGAACGGTGTTGGTTGCATTCTATATTAATGGATGTATGGAACACTATGCATCCTTTATGTATGCGCATTGGAACTGCAACTGAGGCAGCATCGCGCAAGTGCAACATGATTTATAGAAAATGCGTAAGCACGTTAAACAAAGCACTAGAAACTACAGAAATTGCTATGTGTGCGCGGGAATGGACTACGCTTCGTCCATCAAAAATACCTTTACAAACGCAATTAAAATACCGACAATGTTTTAAAAAACGTTTTGAAAATTATAGCGAAACACAATTAACACAAGCAATGCCTTTATGGTTAATATTAAAATATGCACATACCTGTCCAAATGAGGCCGCATATTGGGATGATGTTTGGAAAATGCGCACACAAAATATTAAACCAAACAAATATGTTGTGCCATGTATTAAACTAGACACTGCATTGTTTAACCAATGTAACACTAATTTGTTTTATAAAGTGGTGTCTGCGGCACTTACGTTGGCAAAACAATCGTTGCTTGGCAACCTTGTATTAACATTTTCACATTTAACCTTTATGATTGATGTTGAAAAATGCACTCTTAGAGACACAATAGAAAATATACATGGTGTTATTTTTCATGAACTAGAGCCGTGTGTTGGTTGCGGATTTGAGGCTGTGCATGAAGCATTAACAAGTGCAAATATTACAGAAGAGGAAATGCATGAAGTTTGTGTTGTGCTAATATCGCATAACCCCATAGACCATATACCCCAACAATTTAATTTTAAAACAGAAATAAAATATATTTATTAAACATACTTAAAGGCACCTCATTAGTTATGTTGTGCGACGATGGCCGAGCGGTTCAAGGCGACAGGCTTAAGATCTGTTAGTGTAATCACTGCGTGGGTTCGAAACCCACTCGTCGCAAGCGCATAAAGCGCTTTCATACCTTTGTATGAAAGGGCTTTGCCCAGTCCACCATATGAAAGGGCTTTGCCCAAGTCCGACTTTAATTCAGTGGTAGAATGTTTGACTGTAGTTGTTATTATTAGTTATCAAAAGGTCCCCTGTTCGAATCAGGGAAGTCGGATGCGTGCTTTTTTAGCTCAGTAGGTAGAGCGTTCGGCTGTTAACCGAAATGTCAAAGGTTCAAGTCCTTTATAAAGCGCTTTCATATCTTTGTATGAAAGGGCGTGTGGCGCAATCGGAAGCGCACCTGCTTTGCATGCAGGTGGTAGTGGGATCGAAACCCACCACGTCCACTGTGGGGTTATAGTTTAGTGGTAGAATTCGCGCTTTGGGTAAGGCCGCTTCGCGGCCGACCGTGAAGGCTGCAATAGCAGCCGACTAAAAGGCCGCTTCGCGGCCATAAATAGTAATGGTTTCCTCACAAGGAATTCTTCTGTTTATTGCAGATGTGTATTAAATTTTATACGTAACTAATATTTGTAAAAACATATTGTTCCGAGGCTTTATGTAAATATTAGTCGCATATGGGGTTTAATGTATTGTTCAAATTTGCGTGCGACTCGGGTTCAATTCCCGATAACCCCCACTTTATGCTCGCATAGCTCAGTTGGTTAGAGCACGGGTCTTATGAGCCCGGGGTCCGCGGTTCAAGCCCGCGTGTGAGCAAAAAACATGTTAACATAACATTGTTAACATATTTAAACACACCAGCATAACAAAAGTATTAATTATGGAATATACAAAAGACACTATTGTAAACAGCGTTATTAACTCTTTTATTCAGCGGTCTAATATAGGCCTGCAAAAATATGGCACTACTCTTGATAGAGACGATTTGTCGGTGCTAGAATGGATACAACATGCACAAGAAGAACATATGGATGCAATTCTTTATCTTGAAAAACTTAAATCTGTTATTTCAAAACAATCTCAATCTAATGTATAAAATGTCAAATAAAGAAAACGAAGATTATGTAAAAATGCGCAAAAAAAGGTTTTTTGACCCAGTTTATGGAAATAAGTACGAAGATTTTGCAAAAGACGCAAAAAAAGTTTAGAAAAAAATCAAGTTGATTGGAGTAAACCGTCGCCGTATACAAACTCTTCGCGTCAATTAAGTCAAACAACGTTTACAAATAAAGGCGGAAAAACAAAACGCAAAAACCGGCGTAATCGCAAAACTAAATCTAGACGTTATCGCCGGCATTAGATTTATGTGTTTTTACAATTGACGTAACATTTTCTAATAAAACATTGTTGTTATTAGACAACACATTAACAAAATTGTTATGCGACATAACCAATTTTCCATAATTTTCTTGCATTAGAATGTGCGACTTTGTAACGTTTTCTTGAAAACCTTATTTACACCAATAAGGTTTTCAAGCAAATGTAAAATATCATTATTTAGTTTTTTATGTTTAACAGAATTTAAATGACGTTGAAAATTTTTAATTGAGGTTGTTGAATAATTGCATTTTGTGCAACAATGTTTTGACAGAGTAGACATGTTATAAATACACTATTCTTAACTTTTTAAGTTGTTTTCATTAATAAAAAGCGGGATTATACAACAATTTTATTTAGTTTTATTACCAAATATGGTAATAAAATTATTACAAACTCTAGTAACTAAAGTAAACATAAACATAAACATTAGTAACAGTTTTATTTTTCAATTACGCAGGATTTTATAACTTTATTAGAAATCTTTGTATTAAGTGCGTCAATGTCATGATTTCCGCCAGACATAGCATGTATAAGACGTTGATGTTCTTCTGATTTTTTATGATTTAAATCATCATGTTCAGGATGCCGCTGTTCCCATATTTTTTTGCTTTTATAGGTTTTATTACACATATAATTTACGGCTTCTGATGTTTTTGGCAACCCATCTGTGTCCTTTTCCCATTTATTTTTTGTTTTTAAATATACAGTTTGGCGTTTTGCGTCGCTGCATTGTATAGGTCGCTTGGTTTGTTCTAATTTTAACAAATATTTTAACATAACACCCAAATTACCTTCAACATAGCCATGTTTTCCAACAAGCACTACGTCATCATAATCCGGACTAACCGATTTAATAAAGTCTTCAATATTTTGTGCTTCTTTACAAGTTTCATTTAAATACGTTTCCAAGTTAAATTTTTTTGGCGCAGACACAACAGGTGCATTTGCAACAGCAGTTAATTGGTCAACACATTTTACGACCACTGTTTCAAACATTGCATTTGTATTGCCATGAATTGTGGTAATACATTCTACAATTTTGTTTTGATTTGCACTTGCAGTTTCAACAACAGTGGTTGCAATTTCAGATATGGTGTTTGCAATATTGGTTTTCATTTCAACTGTGGTATTTGCAATAGAAGTTACGTTGTCATTTGTTAATGCAATGTCTTCTTTAATTTCTTGTATTTCAATTACAATTGGTTGCACCACATTTTCAACAGTTTCTTTAATATCCTTTACAAAATTTTTAGGTGACATGCTGCAGTTTTGTTGATGCCTATACAAATTGCTTTGGTGCTTGTAAAAATTTCCACAATGGTGGCATTTAAACTCTGTTTTTTCCTTATGTTTTTGAGTTTTTAAATGTTTATTGTAATTGCCTTCATGATAAGTAGTATAATCACAACTAGTGCAAGCAAATAATTGTGGTTCCATAATAATTAAACCAATGTTTATCTTTAAACGTTTTTTTAATGTAAATGTTTTATATGTTTTTGCAAAAATAGTTTTTAAAAAATACCATATAAAGTAGTTTGTATTAATAGTATGACAACTACGTATTCCAAATTACCTATACTTAATTGTTAAGTTTAAAAATGTCCAAAAAATGTCCAAAAAAATGTCCAAAATTGTTAATTTATTTTTAAAATAATTACAAACGCTGCACGACATATGCAGCAAAAAAATATTAATACATTTAATACAAATATTATCATAATATATCATGCAGCCATTTAAAAATGTCCATTTAAAAAATTTATTACGATTAATAATGTTAGTCGTAATAGCAATAATAAAGTTTGCATACTTTTAATACAAAAATATATCATTTTATATCATTGGACAAAAATGTCCAAAAAAATGTCCAAAAATTTTCATAAAAATGTTGAAAAATAAACATACATATTATGCACCATTAATGCAGCAAACCAAATTATACCTAATTTACAATCATTTTTCAGTCACCCTTTTACAAACTTTTTCTATAAAATCCATTTTGGACATTTTTCATTTTTCCAAAAATGTCCTTTTTCATTTTTTGATGGGTTTTTTGTTTTTAAACACTTAACAAATTTAAAACTTGTTAAGTTAAAAGATTTACTTTGTTAAAACAGGTTTATTATACCATGGTTTACCTTCAGGAGGACCCGACGGGTTAAACCATTTGGGTCTTTTTGGTGTGTTAATGGGGTCTGCAGGAACTGGTGTTGCATTGGAAGGAGGCAACACAGGTTTGGGGTCTAAAGGTGGCAAATCAGGTTTTGGGTCTAAAGGCGGCAACACAGGTTTGGGGTCTAAAGGCGGCAAATCAGGTTTTGGGTCAGAAGGAAGCACCGGCTTGTCAACAAATGTTTCGGTAGTTAATCCAAAATCCATAGAACCAACCAACAAAATTATTAATATTACTAAAACCATTGAAACAACCTTTACTACAAATGTGTTCATATTATATTATTTATTTATATAAAATAAATAGGTTGGTAAAAAATATGCTAATAGAAGAACCAAGTGTTAGTAAATGATAAATTTCGTGAAAACATTTTTCTGGTTTTTTTCTTGCAAAAATAATAGTTCCAACCGATTGAAACCCAATAACGCAACATAAAGCAATCCATGCATTTTTAGACATTTTACACCAAAATAAAAATGGAGCTAATGATGCAGGAACCATTGTGTGCATAATAATAGACGGTTTTGACATAATAACCAAATATGTATTACATAACATGCATGCAACATTAACTGCAAAAAACGTCCATCCATTATTGTTAGGTAGTAAATAAAACATAATTGGATACATCATTAAATGACACCATAAAGAAATACAAATATGGTCAAGTTTTTGTATAATAATTTCATGGTTTATATTCCATGGCAAAATATGATATGCAGCAGATACTCCAAAACAAACTGCGTTTCCAACCGTAGATATGTATAACAAATAATTATGGTTAGAAAAAAAAACATAAACTGGCATTAATAGCAATCCAAACGCATGTATTTTTCCACGAAAATACGGTTTATAAAGGCCTTCAGAATAAAGAATTTCTCCTGCAAATAACCGATTAGTCATTTATAATTAGTTTTACCAAAACCAGTTATAATTTGTAAATACTTTTGATAAATTGCATCTATAAAAGTAACCTTGGTTTTCAATAACATTAATTCCGTTTTTAATTACAATCAAATTTGGTAATAAACAACCACGCGTCGTCATTAGTAGTTTTTGCGTGCAACACTTTTGCACCATATAATTCATTTACGCGAAACTGAACCGCAGTTCCAGCAATATTATAGTTATACATTTGTTTTTCCAATACCATTTCGCCAAGGTCATAAAGAGATGACCGTGTTTCGTTTTCTGCAATTTTTTTAACAATGGTTTCAATGTTTGTGCTAAGTCCAGACATGCGTTCATAAGTATCAAAGGGCTTTAAGAAAACAGAACGGATAAACATTTTTTATACCTTCGGGAATGTGCGAAGTAACTGTAACTTACATATGTGTGTTTTAAGCATTGTTAAATAGTTAAAAAACGGTTCAATTTTGTTTGCGCCAAATAATATATGATAGTAAATAGTATTAGTGGTTTAGTATTTGCCTCTAATGCAATATTATTGTGGCTTAACAATCAGCCACTATATGCAACTCTAATGTGTTTGCTAACAATAACATCAGTGTGGAACCATTACGTAGAAACAAAGATAAGTGCAATTATAGACAAAATCGCGGTTTATGCTGTGGTTCTATATGGCGGATACCATTTTCTATGCAAAAACGTGGATACGAATATTGCACTAACAATTATAACAATGTTTATTGCATCAGGATTAATATATTATGTTATATTGCCTCAAATAAGTAACCCATTACGATATGTGCAAATACATGGATTACTACATTTTGTTGCTTCTATTGGACATCATTTAATTGCCCTATCCTAAACAATTAAAACAGGATATTTTGTAATAGCAAGTTCCTTAGGTTTAATAAGGTCAGCCAGAAGTTTTTCAAATGTATGAACGTCTCTAGTGCGTCGGTCAACAATATTGGTAGCAACCGTTCTAACATTCATATTTGTGCTATGTTCCAATAAAGCCTGTGAAACAAGCAAATCTTTATGGGCGGCTTCAATCATTTGTTGAATATAATCCTTTTCATCAATGCTTTGTTGAATGCGGTAAAAGTGTGCGGAACCAAACATAAGAAGTCCAAAAAACAATAAATGAAAAATAGAGACAGTATCATGATAAATGTCGTGTAAAACAATTTCTAAAAGAGACATAATAGAGCCAGCAAAAAGGGATAAATAAAGTTTTCCACGTGTCCAATAAACGTGTTCAGCACGTTGCGTAGAAACGGTTGGTATAGCCCAATAAAAAAGCAAAAAGGCCGTAAAAAAGGTAAAAAATAAATATGTTGAAAGTTTCATAATAAAGACTACGTTATTATAATAACATAATATGATAAATTTATCAATATGTTGCATGGGATTTTTAGGAAACCCTGGTTTCAAGACGTCGCACGAATATTTACTACAATTTTTAAAGGAAAATGACCGCGTGGTTGAAAACTTTGATGAATGTAACACACTTATAATGGGGGATTTTTTGCAGCCGGATGAGATGATGAAAATATGTCAAAATCCAGCAAAGGCTGTAATAATGTTTGTGGGTGAACCGCGAAACAAATTTCAATTTTCAAATTTTTCAGACATGATGTGGAATGCAACCGCATATCATATGGCATATGGATGCATAGCAAATAGAGAAAATAGATGGATAAAATATCCTTTATATGTGGCGCAATGCAAAGAGGGGGTGTTAAACCAAACAAACACATTTGTTCAAACCAATGACGCATTAAGTTACACAACAGCGAACGGTGAAAAACAAGCAAAACGATTTGCGGCATTAATAAACAGACATGACCCAGCAAATACGCGTGAAAAAGTGTATGAAGAAATGCTGCAATTAGGGTTGCCAATAGATTGCCCAGGTGAGTTTAAAAACAATTGTAGCAACGAGGAGTTAAACCGGATAGGTAAACCGGAGTGGTTAAAAAGATATATGTTTAACATATGTTTTGAAAACCATATTGATGCACAAAAAGGATATATAACAGAAAAACTAATGGATGCATGTTTGTCTGGAACAGTGCCAATATATAATGGCACATTAGATGACGTTGATGCGCAAATTTTTAACAAAGACCGTATTATATTTTATCATTCGCCGGATTATGCAGAAAAAATGGACTGGTTAATGGCATCTCCGGCAAACTATGAGGAGTTTTATAAACAACCGGTGTTTATGCCGACTGCGTGGCAGACTGTATCTCAGATGACACAACAGGTTGCAAATATGTTTGATGCATGTCGCGACATTGTTTTACAAAATCAGAGTCGGACAACGGTTCAGACGAATGATATTTCCCCTGCAAAAGATGAATAACTACGAAGTTAAGTTGTTCAGTGGTTGCATTAAGTTGCAGAACTTCATTAGTGCGTATATTAAAAATTTTAACGTCTTTAATATCATTTGGAAAAAGATGGCGATAAAGCCAAGCATAAATAATAACTTGTAAAAGATGGTCAATAGTAATTTCGCGAACACATTTAAGTTCCCATAAGGTAGACTGCGTAATAATATCTACACGTGCTGTAAAACGAAATTTAATGGAATCATCAAAATATTCGGATAATAATATGTCAAGTGTATTATGTTCCAAATCCATGGATTGATGTATAATGGTTTTTTCAATAATTGCACTGGCATCAGCGCCAATAGTAGTATGAAGACGCCGTTTACAATGCGCAATATGTGTATCAGACAGCCAATTATGTTTATCTTGTGGTATTTGTTTAAGTTTAAAATAGAGTTTTTCTTGAAAAGCTATAAAAACGTTTGCCAAAAAAAGGTAATCAGATGGCGTAATACAGGTAGCCGGAATTTTTTCAGCCATATTTTGTAAAAAAACGTGTTCATTATGGCGAAACGTTTCCAATGACATGTTTATATAGTCTTGTAAAACATTTGCATTATTACTACCTAATATATCGTAATACATAGCAGGTATAGCAATACCATTAAGGTCGGAAACGTCTTCAAAAATGCTGGCATCAGTTTCAATAATATTTGGTATATCTAATTCAACTCCTTTTTCAACAATTGTTTTAAACATGGTATTTACAACAGGACAAATAGTTTCAAGAACAGTTTCTGAAACGAATTTAATAAGATTAGTTGGTGTAATATAGTGTTTTTGTGTTTCATTTTTTGCAGAAGAATTGTTGTCGTCTTGTATTCCAAAAGGTGCGTAAAAAGGAGACCCTTTAAAATCAACATAGGGTAGTTTTTGTATATCAAAAGGTGACAATTTTAGAAAATCAAGTGGACGGTCAGTATTAAAATCGTTGCGTTCAAGTAGAAAAAGTCCTTCGGTTGCGCGTGTGCATGCAACATATAAAGTGCTAGGACAAATATCTTGTTGCAAATGTTTGCCATAAAATCGCATATAACCTTGGTCAAACCCAAGAACAAAAACATATTTGCGTTGTCTGCCTTTAACACTATGAAATGTAGAAAAAACGATTTTATTGCGTATTACTTTATCGTCAACATTGTCTGTCTCAAACGATGGCACAAAACAAGATATGCCATTAGAAACAAGAGCATTTTCCATTTTACGTATAGAACTATTAGTGCCTTTAACAGATGCGCCCAAAATAAAAATATCATCGGGACTACATGTGCGCAAAAGTTGGTTAATAGTAAAAATAACAAAATTTTCAAGATTTCTTTGGTGATTACGCACGTAAGTAACATTTATGTTACCTTGTCGGCATGCAAGAAGGCGGGTTTCTGCTAACATAGCGTTATTAATAAAAGCCGCCATTTGATTTGTAATGCGATATGAGGTTTTAAGTGTGCAATAATGAAAGGTGTTTGTTTTAAGTTGTGGAAAGGTGTCCCATATTTGGGACGCCAATGTAAGAAACCGCGTGTCCGCGCCTTTAAAATCATAGAGACCTTGCATAAAATCACCCAAAACCATAAGTTGAAAAGGCTGTTTCATTGCAAAAGCATATTTAATAACAAAAGCGAAATAAAGAAATGTCATATCTTGTGCTTCATCAATAACAATAACGTCTTTTTTTGGAATATGAATGCGCGCAGGGGCATTAAGAATGGCACGTATAGCAGAATCGGTATGCGCAGATGGATTATAATATTTAACAGCCAAGCTATGATAGGTATGAATATCAATATTATGTAAACCAAGTGAGTTTGCCTTTTCTTTAATTTCGTGACGTAGCATAGAGTTGTAGGTAAATTGAATAAATTTTTTTGTAGGCATGGCTTTTGCAATAGACAATATAGTGGTGGATTTACCTGAACCTGCGACTGCATCAACAATTACATTATGACCAGCTTTTATATGTTGAAGCACTGTATTTTGCTCATCACTTATTGCAAACATTATTATGTAAAAATAAAATGTTTTTACATAGATATGAAAAAAATATAAACTAGTTAATATAAACTAGTTGGAACAATAATTTATGGCCAGAATGGGGCGTTTACTTAGCGCCACAGTTGTCTTCATTCGATAATTGTATTTTACGAGAAAGGATTTTATCACAGTAATCAATGCGCCATCTACCAAGCATTAATTTGTCTTGGTTAACCGTAAAATTATAAAGTAAACGTCTAATAAATAAAAACATTGTGTTGGTATTGTGTTACTAATAAAAATAAAACTATGTGTTCAATTTTTACGTGGCACAAATTTAGGATTATTTTCTAGCGCACGCAGTAGGCAAATTTGTTTTTTAGCATTAACTAATGATGTGCATTTTGCGCGAATTTTTCTAGATTTGGTATTTTTAACACTATAACATTTGCGACCTTTAACTTTACGTATTGTATATGGCATTATAATTTATGGAAACATAATTATTTTTCATCACAATCATTCATAAAAGGTTTATAGTATTGATTTGGAAACGTAGGCACTAAAGAATAGCGTATTAAATAGTCATAATGCGCATTATTTTTAATATAAGACAGTTCTAAATCGGTAAATGGACAATCGTCACTTTCGCAACTAGAAACACTATCGCAGTCAGAAACATCATCGTGTTCAAATGGAATTTCATCATAAATACCGTTATCTAAAATATCTAATATGTCGCAAATATTATCACGCAACAATTGTTTATTGTTTTGAGCAAGAAGTTCTAAACAATTATTTAACAAAGAACATAAAATAGTGTCCATAGGGGGTGTTGTTGCATCAAATTACTGTATATCTATATCGTTGTGCAATATATATAATGTTTGACTACGTAATTATAGGTGGTGGAATAGCAGGATTATATGCATATGAAAAGCTAGAAGAACGCGGACATAAAAACATAATATTATTAGAAGCAAACAACTACGTAGGTGGGCGAATGGGAATAGACACATGGTATGAAGCAAGGTTACCAATTGGCGCAGGAATTGGACGAAAAACAAAGGATAAATTGTTGCAAAAACTATGCAAAAAACATGGCATAGAAATGAATGAGTTTGAGGTAAACAAGGATGTGTTAGGAGACAATTTAATGCAGGAAACTGAATTACGTGAAACAATAAAAATATTAAAAAACAGCTACTTAGAAACAAGCCATAAAGAACTTACATTTCGCCAATATGGAATGGAAATATTAGGCGCACCCAAATATCAGCGATTTATAAAATCATATGAATACACGGACATGGAAAAGGCGGATGTGTATGAAACGTTGGAATATTATGGATTGGATGATGGGTATAATGGCTGGACAGGGTTATCAATACCATGGGATGCACTGTTAGAAAAAATGATAGTGGGTAAGCGAATTAAGATAAATGCTCCTGTAATAAAGTTAACACAGGTTGAAAGAGGTTTTGCGGTGGAAACCGACAAACACATATATAAAAGCGCAAATGTGGTATTGGCGGTAACAATAGACAGCGTGCGTAGGTTATTAGGAAATGGTAAAAATCGCATGTATAGACAGGTGGAAGGACAGCCATTTATGCGCATTTATGGCAAATTTGGCCGCGAAGCGGCCAACATAATGCACAACCATGTGCCACGGTCTTGTATAATACCTAACCAATGTAAACGCATAATACCTATGACAGATGACGTTTATATGATAGCGTATAGCGACAACTCAAATGCAAATTATATAAATAACCACGTAACAGGAAATGACAAAGAAAGTCGTGAATTTTTAAGTGGCTTGTTGGAAAAAGGGTTAGACATAAATAATGAAACAGTGGCATTAACGGCAATAAAGCCGTATTATTGGGCGATTGGAACACATTATATGCGCCCATTTATGGAGGGAGAAAGTTATGAAACATGGATACGCATGGCACAACATCCAGCACCGCATATATGGGTAGTAGGCGAAGCGTTTAGTAGAAACCAAGGATGGGTAGAGGGTGCATTAGAAAGCGTGAATGCAGTATTTTAGTATAAAAAATTGAATGCATCAGACCATGTTGTTAAGTTAAAATAAAGTTAACATAACAAAAATGCCTGTTTCAAAAAGTAATAAGAAGTATACTGCGCCAAACAGCCGAAAAGTATTTTATACGAAAGATGAATTGCAAAACGCAGTAAATGATTGGTGCAATAATATTAATAAAGATCAGATAATAGATACTTATGGTTATATAACATATTGGAAATTTTCAAAAAAAATATGGTCACTGGAAGGTTTATTTGAAAATCAGGCAACTTTTAATGAGGATTTAAGTGGCTGGAATGTTTCAAATATTCAATGCACACGACGAATGTTTAATGGATGCGTATCATTTTTGGGATTAGGATTAGAAAATTGGAAAACGTATTGGTTTTACAATACGGAAGGTATGTTTTATAATTGTATTAATTTAATATGTGATTTAAGTGCTTGGAATGTGTCAAATATAAAATATGCCCAATATATGTTTGGTGGATGTAGTAATTTTAATAGCGATTTAAGCAAATGGGGTTTTAAACAACTAACTGACAGTGGTTTTATGTTTTATGGTTGCGAAAATTTCAATGCGGATTTAAGTGCTTGGAATGTAAAAAACGCGACTACCATGGAGTATATGTTTCATAATTGTAAAAATTTTAACCGATTTTCCTGTATACCGTGGATAGAAAAAAATCCAAACCTGTTTAAAAGCGTATTTAGTGGTATAGAAAAATCAATATATGCACTGTGTATGTTGAGTGCATTAGAACAAACAAATAGCAATTTGTTTTTACACTTAACATTAGAAATACCAGAAATAATGGCTTATATGTAAACGCATAAAAAATTGATTTAATAAAACCATTTAAAGCCGGACGTAAAACAAAGAATAATCAATTACGTAACCCAAAAATGAATACTTTATTAGACAACCTGTTTTTAAAGCGATTTGGAATAAGTGTGGACACCAACATAGAGGATTATGAAACAGGAACAAAAAAGATGCGCGGATGCTTATGTGGCGAATATAATCATATGGCATGTGTGTTGAAAGGGAAAGAACGCTAACCCCCTGAAATGTCAAATATTGTGTTATGGGGCAAACAGTATGGATGCAAAAAAAGGGGCTGGAGTGCACGCAGAAGAAGAGGCATTGCTAAAACTAAAAACCAATACAAAACGTGTAAAAACCGCTATAAACGTGGTAGTAATAAGGGTATCAATAACAAACCGCCTGCAACCAAGCAAACCATGCGCAAACTGTATAAAAAAAATGCGTGAATTATCGGATAAAAAGGGATATAAAATTCGTAAAATCTTATATTCAGACAAGGATAACAACTTAGTAAAAACCACATTGGAAACATTAGAAAAAGAGGAAAATAAACATATAACAAAATATTATCGCAATGTGTATGGTTGAGACGCAATTAGCTGAACAATGTTGTTTTTTTTATGCAAAACATCATTGTAAGTAAAATGGTCATATTGTTTTAAATGCGTAACGTATTTTACACTTTCATTTAATTCGAACGGTTCTGAACTATAATACTGCGGTTCAATAAACCAATATTGAACAACGTCGGGGGATTTAATGGTGTATAACCGCGTAGTATGCGGTGCTAAAAACGCTGCCGTATAAAACAGTTCATTATATGCATTTAACAAAGTATTGTTCTTTGTAGGTATTGGAAAAAATACGATTTCGATTATCATTTACAATTCTCTTACAAAAATTTTACATCCATTTTTAACTAAATCAGCGTAACATGGAGGATGAAGGTCTTCGCCGCACATAAAAACAACATTAGTTGGACTATAACATTGTTGAACTAATTCAAAAAATGGCAAACCTCGATGTAAAGACCCATAAATAACAATATCAAAATAATTTGATTTTATAAGGGTTTCTATATTTTCGTCATAAGCGTCATTGTGAATATTTGGATTAAGCAATTTTGAACAAGAAAATCCATTTCCATAAAGTTCGTATGAATTGTCAAAATCCGTATAAAGATGTTTAATTTTTGGATAGTCGTGACACATAGAACCATATGTAGTTTTAAGTCCATGTAACGTAAAACAACGAAGATAGTCAACACCAATATTTCCAGATAAAAAAAGAATAGACTTTGGGGTTGGTTTTATAAAAGAAATTAAATATTTTGCCATAGCAGTCGTAGTAAGATGTGTTAATACATGATTATAAAACAAATTTAACAGTTCTTTATGTTGATTATGAAAGTCACTGGTTAATGGTTTATTATTATATTTAAAATACAAATCATTGGACTGAATACACAGATTTTTTGGAAAATGCGTCATTGTATTTTGAGGACAATTTTCAATATTTGGAAAAAAGGGAAGGCAACAATTTGCAATAATTTCATAATGTCGAAGACAATCCCAGCCAGCTTTTTTAAATGTTAATGCAAAATAAGATTGTTTATATTGAGTGTAATAAGATTGTTCAGTATTATAAATATATGTGGATGGTTCGTTGGGAATAAGTGGTGATAAATAATATTTTTTTTCGTAAGTATTAAGCAAAGGATTTGTAATTTTGCATTCAGGAATAGAAAATGAAATTGGAATTGCCATTTTATGCATTACTTTATTAAGGTTTTTATAAATACCTTACCATTAAATCATAAAAAAACGTGTGTGTGTGTGTGTGTATGTTAAGTTAATGGTTAAAAGTTAAATATAAAATTATATAAATTCGTCAATAGCAGGGTGAATGCCGCGAAGTAGGTCGCGTTCAGCAAGGTTTAACGCGGCCAGTGCAAGGGGAACAAGACGTTCAAATAGCAACTTTGAGTTATGGCAGATTTGATGTTTATTGGTAGGCAAAAACTCAAATTGTTCGGGGGTGGCGTTTTCGTATGCGGCAAGACAATTGCAATCGTGAATATATGTGTCAAATTCTTTTTTACTTTCCTCGGTTTCAGGAATAAGGCGAAACAATTCGTAGCATGCGGCAAACCGGTTTGCAATAAACGGCAATGTCTCATTACAATCAGGAACAACACTTTTGTTAGGAAGTGCAATCCAGTATTCAGGTTGTCCATTTGCGCTAGTGTGGTTTACGTAGCGGTCAAACCCGCGATAGTCGGCAACGCGCATAGTAGGATGAATACGAAAACCGCGAGAACCAAGTTCTTTTGTAAGAGGATTTTCAACATTGTTTGTGGTAAAGAAAATAAAGGCTGATTTAAAATTGGGTTTTTTACTGCCGTCTTGCAATAAAATATCGGTAAAATCAATGCGATTAACAATGCCATAATTTTCACGACAAAAGAAGTCGGAAATAGCGGTGCGTGACCACTTGTTGTGCATGTTTGGAATATAAACGGAATAAACGGTAGTGTTCATGGTATACTTAATAAAATCTGAATATGATATGTTTTTATTAAACGGTTAGTAGGCGAAAAAAGGGTTCAATTTTAAGGGGGCGCAGCCCCCTTATGATCCCCTGCTTTTATGGGGGCTGCGCTAAAGGTTTAAACTAATAACATATTAGTTTAAGCAAAAAAAATTAAATAGACGCAATATGCAATCCATTTATAAAGCCCTAATTTAGATATAGCCATTTGCACAATAGATATTTGGTCAAGATTGCAAGCAACGGTTATAACAGTGTATACGGGACGTGGCAGGTTCATTTTTTGTAAAAAAGTATCAATAATACCGCCTTGAACATAGTTTAAAATCCAATCTCGGATTACGCGAGTTTTTTTTTAAACCAATCAGAAACGGCAGCAGAAGCGGTCTTATACCAAGGGAATTTGGTAATCATACCATTATCATGGAGGTATTCAATGTGGTCAGTAATGGTCTTAAGTTCATTAGGGTTCATTTGACCGAAAAGAGAGGTCATGATTTGAACGGCAACAAGTTTTTTGTCAATTTTCATTTTATCCTTTTTGCCGCTGTTATCAATTTTGTGCTCAATCATAAGACAAACCATAAGGAGAAGTTCCATATTAAATTTGTCTCTACGAACAGCTTCAGGGAGGGAGGTAATTTTGTCCAAGATTTGAGATTGAACTTTGGCAATCTTGGCATCTTTCCAAAGTCCATTTTGGGGCTTAATAAATGCGAAGCTAGACATGTTTATAAACTGTTGTAAGAGAAAAAATTGCTAAATTAGCTAAAAACATATATTGAACGAATACAAACCCCCTTGCAACAATATAGTTACAAGGGTGCGCCCAACCCGTATTTTATAAACGCGGTAAACCGCGTAGCTTGTGTAATGTAGACATGTGAGTTAACTAAACAATACTGTGGTGCCGTAAAATATAAAAAGTTTATTTATATTGGTTAATTATATGTCGTTTACTATTCCATTTAATACATCATCAATAATAAAATTTACACAACCGATAACAGCGATCGTTGGAATTTTAATTGTAACAGGAGGAGCACCCACAAGTATTGCAACTTCATTTTCAAATGGCACAACATGGGATTCATCAAGCAATATATTTACAAAAGGTAGAGATATTGCAACTAATAACACTATATTTTTAGCAGTAGGTGAGGGAACAAATACAATAGCAACAAGCACCGATGGAAATACATGGAATGGACAAGGCACCAGTGATTTTTCAACTGCTGGACATAAGGCAATATGGGATGGGTCAAAATGGATTTTAGCAGGACAAGGAACAAATACTTTATTATACGGAACAACAGGAACGTCATGGACAGGTGTTGTATCAAGCCCATTTACAACAGCTGCTTATGGCTTATTATATGATTCTGCTGCTGGCAAATATTTTGCAGTGGGATCCGGCACAAACCATACATTAGCAACATCAACCAATGGTATCAGCTGGACAGGAGCAGGAAATAATTTTGTTTCTGGCAATGCATATACAATTCATGGACCCGCAGCATCAACAGCAGCTGACCCTGGTAATGCATGGATAGCGGTTGGAAACACAGGAACATCTGTAGGAAACATAATTATGGCAAACACAACTGTAGCGTCGTGGACTAGAACAACCATATCACATTCAAATCGGTATGCAATTGGTTATGGAAATGGAATTTGGATTTCTGGCGGTGTTGGCGGAACTGGTGTTAACAATTATTCTATTAGCACAGACGGTGGAGCAGGTTGGACACAGTATTCTCTTGGAGCTAATTCAGGACATGTGTTTACGGCAAAATATGCAAATGGAATATGGTTAATGGGTGGTTGGGGTAATTCGTTAAACCATATACAACGAAGTTTAAATAATGGTTCTACATGGGCAACCTGTAATGCAAATACTGCTGCTGGGTTAACAAGTAAAATTTTTAACAATGAATGTTGGACAATAGAATATGGAAATGGAATATGGATGGCGGGTGGAGATGTAAATAATACTACAATTGTAACAAGCACAGACAATGGAAATTTATGGTCTCCTTCAGACAGTGGGTTTACAAATATATATAGTATTGCTTACGGAAACGGCTACTGGGTTGCGGCAGGAAGCGGAGGAATACGATATAGTTCAAACAATGGAGGTAGCTGGTCAACAGGACTAACGTTAACAAACAGAAGAGCAGTTGCATACGGAAATGGTAGATGGGTTTGTTTAGGAACCGACCCAAATTATCCAATTTTGTATACTAGTGATCCAACTTCAACATCATGGACAGCACCAACTTCAGGTTCAGGTGGGTTAACTGGCAAAACCACAGAAATGGGATTGGCAACAAACGGTGGTAATACTTGGCTTGGATGTATTGATGGACAAGTAATTAAAAGCGTAGACAATGGAACTACTTGGGGTAATTCAACATCTTCACTAAGTGTAGCCCGTCAAGTAGCATTTCGTGGAAATAAAAAACCCAAATATGTGGTTGGCGGAACAGGAAAATATTTAATGATGGGTTCCGATGATGGAACCACATGGTATGAAATAACAGACCAACCGTTCAGTGTTGCAGTAAATGATGTAAAATGGAATGGCAGTATATGGTTAGCAGGGGGAGAAGGCTATTGGAAATTGGCTTATTCAAACAATGGTTCAAATTGGATAGGTATAAATCAAACCGTATTTACAACAAGAGTAAATAAAGTGCATTGGAACAGTAGATTATCAAAATGGTATGCAGTAGGAGAGGGCACAAGTAAGCTTGCTATATCAGGAATAAACGATGTGCTATCATGGACGGCAATAACAACACCAATAGATAATGCAGGAATAGGAATATTATCAACATAACAATAAATGTTATTTACGCTTTGTAGTCCGGTGTTTACGCCGTCTACGTTTTGTTTTATTACCACCGTATAACAATTGCGAGTCAGCATGTTGTGCCATAAATAGGTTTACAGGCGCTGTCATATTAACCTCATAAAACATGTCTATTAAATCATCGTTCCATATTGTGTTTGGGTTGTCATAAATGTAGCGCAGTTCATCATCTGCAATTTCAAAACCAATATTACGATAATATTGAATAAGTTTATGCAAATCTTCAACAGTCCCAACTTCTCTAATAATTTCGCCATTTGTTGCTACAGCTTCTGAATAAGGGGATGCATCTAATTCTAACGTTTCTAATTCTGGATAAAGTTGTCGAACATAGTGAACTAACCGAGTTAGTAGTTTAATGCCTTGTTTACCAGGTTCTTTTGGAAAACATTGAAAATTGTCAATAAACATGGTTTCAGTGCCATTATCTGACGGACGAAATATTACAAAACATCTTGGTTTATTTCGTAATGCAAACTTCCATGCATTTACATAATCTGGGTCTTTAATAAGTGCGTAACGCGTATTATTAAAATGGGATGGTTTTAAGTTGTATTGCGGTAAAAAATCATCTTCATCGTCGCTTTCATTTGCAAAAAATGCGCACATTGGTTATAAATTTATGCTATATATATTTATGTGGTGGGAACGGCAATAATAATGGCACCTGGTGCGCCATAAAAATATGTGGAATTACCATAAGAACCACCTGCACCAGAACCGTATGTAGAACTTTTTGTGCCTGTGGCCAATGCAACTCCTCCACCTTGACCGCCAACACACAATTGACTTGTGTAAAATGAGCTTATTCCATTACTAGTTGGAATTTTTCCAGTTCCTCCTGCTCCGCCAATACCGTTGCTTCCGTTTGCGCCAACACTGCCAGCGCCACCGCCACCGCCACCCGCTTTTGTTGATGCGCCTGCTACCCCAGTTCCGCCATTATTTCCAGGTGGACTTCTAGTGCCAAACGGATATAAATTAGAAGTTGAAGACGGCGCGCCACCTCCGGAACTTCCGTTGTTACCATTTTCTGCTTTAAATAGTGGTCTATTTGAGTTACCTCCATATCCAGCAGTAATTAATCCAAATGTTGTTGAATTTATTTTCGAAGATTTATATTATCCACCGGCAGTAAATGTAAAATTAGTAGTTCCATTAATATTGTAAGACCCTTCAAAATACGCACCTGCACCACCTCCACCACTTGGTCCACCTGAAGTAGCTACTGTATATCCGCCCCCACCAACACAAACGTAATATATTGTTCGCGGTTGTGTTGTATTAAATGTTGCATTAACTATAAAATCCGACCATGTTGTTAATGTTGTGCCGTCAACACCGCTTTGTCCAACAATAGTATAAATATCATACACTCCATTTGGTGTAGTTTGTTTAAAAAATTGCGAACCATATACAGTGTCAAAACTTACAGTAATAACAGGGGTGGTAATGGTGCAAGTGACGTTACTGTATATTTATAAATAGACCTTAAAGAATTATTAAATTGCATATAAAATGTTATAATTTATTAAAAGAGTTTTGTCTAGAAGGCAAAACGGCTTTATTTTTAAACAACTCAGTAAGTTCTTGTTGTTTTTGCAAACGATTGTCGGATTTTTGTTTAACAAGTTGTTGTCGCAAGTTGTTTTGCACATGTTCTTCAGGGGTAGGATTATCAAGTTGTCTAACAAGGTCTTGATATTGTTGAAAATGCACCGGTATGCATAGTCCAGACGATTTAAAAAGGCGAACAATATCAGCACCATTAATGTTGTGGTCTTTTTTACGCTTATCAAAATAATGTATGGTATGCTGGCATGGAAAAGATTGGAGACACATGCCGTAAATATGGTATGTTTTGTTGGTTTCACAATTACATATGTTGGTGTTGCAAGAAATGTAGCTCATTTATACTAAAACAAAATGTTTTAAACCAATTAATTGCACGCGGTCATAAAGAACCCATAAAAAACATGGTTTTAGTTATTTATTTGTTAAGTCTTTGTTTTTTATAGGTTTCAATAGTTTGTTTGTATTCAGGCGTGTTTATAATTTCAAATTCCGAATTAAGTTGTATTTGGTAAGCGGCGCGTTGTGCTTCAATGTCAGCAATGGCCTTTTGTGTTTGTGTATTAACATATTGAAGTGCATTTATTTCATGTTCATATGGTTCTGCAAATGGATTATTTTTAACACTTAAAGCAAAACCATTATCATAAAAGTGTTGTTCCAAAAAAGGATTAAGGGTAGGTTTATCGGGGCTGCGTTCATTGGACATTTTTGCTTTTGGTAAAAACAAGTTAATAAAAAAACAAATCAATTTTGTAACAATGCAAGCTAATAAAATTGAAATATAACATTAAATAAATGTTAATGTTATTAAAAAATGCAGAAAAGAATTAATACATACTTTACGCCGTTGCGTTTACCAAGTTACGACGAAAACCACAAAAAATGCTTTGTGTATGACCCAACCAATTGCAGAGCATATTTTTGCACAAAACCGGAGCCAACAGATAAGTTTATAGTTAGCAAATTAAATATAAAACTGTTTTACAGAAAACCTGAAACAAACACTGTAATAAACATTCCGATAATAGAGTGCGCGTATAGTGTGCCGCTTATAAAATCTAATTTACAAAAAGCAGTTCGGCGATGTGAAAACCAAATAGCTATTCAATCCGCACTTGCCCTTATTCAAGTTGCGCCGATAGAATTGCTAAGGCGTCTTCCTATTATTTATATTGAAGACGTATGTTTAATGAAATCGTATTCTATCGTGGTTTGGTTAATGATGGCGGATAATAATTACCAAAAACTAACAAACATGGATATTGATATTATAGTAAACATAGTAAATTCGTTGTGTAATTGCAATACTTATTTTAACTATGTTAAAACGGATTATAATTATAAGTATACGCATGAAACACTAGAGTTTTCGGATGAGTTGCTATCTCTATATTATCGCAGTCAATATGGTGGAATGACAGGTGATATGCAAATGTTAAAGGTTGCTATTAATTATTATATGAAAAATCCATCAGAAATAGTTAGAACCCAATATAATAACATTGATTACAGTAGTATTAATAAAGAAATTGAAATATTAAATGAAGCAATTGATTTTCATTGTTATCCAAATATGTTATGCACATTAAGTAAATTAACTTATATTAACAAAGAAACAATTAAAATGTGTATATGGTTTGCAAAATCGGGGTATAATGTTAGAAAACCAGAAACACAGGTTCTTGCACAAGAGTATCAAGAAAAACCTGAATGGAAAAAAATAGAAAAACACCTAGATGAAGTTAGGCGTAGTTTAATAACATAAAATAGAAATGTTTTTTACGTTGTCAGCGACCGTAGTGAATTTAATGCTGTTTACAAAGTTAAGTTATAAAACAAAACAAGGTTACAACAGTTTTTAACAGCCCCCAATAAAGAAGTGTTAAAAAACCCATGAAAACAGGTAATTTTAAAGGGTTCTTTATGATTGGTAAATTGTAAAAAGGGTTACAAGGACTTTTGTAACAGGTGTCGCGACCTTAGGTCGCGACCATTAACAAGTTATAAAACAAAACACAGTTACAACAGTTTTTATAACAGCCCCGTTAAAGAAATGTTAAAAAAACCACGAAAACAGGTAATTTTAAAGGGTTCTTTATGGTTGTTAGATTGTAAAAGGGTTACAAGGACTTTTGTAACAGGTGTCGCGACCATCGGAGCCGCCCTCCCTTTGGGATGGCGCGACGCACCATTGAAGCACGACCATTAACAAGTTATAAAACAAAACAAGGTTACAACAGTTTTTTAACAGCCCCCGATAAAGAAATGTTAAAAAAACCACAAAAACACACATCTTTATTTTATTAAGTTAAATAATATGTAAATTAATAAATGTTATGCTACAAAGGTTGTAAAAACGCAAAAAATTAAGAAAAAAAAGTTTTATAAAACAGTTTTTGAAAGACCGGCGTGAGAGATTTTCAAAAAAACGTTAAAAAAGGGCATTTTTCAGGGTTTTTGAAGGTATTTTTTACAGACTGAAAAAAAGGGTTCAAATTTATTTTTGTAACAGATACGTTACAAAAGGTAAAGATAAACCCCGAATTAAGATAATGGACATAAATAGTTTACCATATACAGCAACGTCTTTATCGGTAATAGGAAGAATAATATTTATGTATTTACTTTGGAAAAACAAGAGCACAAATATGTATTCATTGGTATTTTGTTTATTGGGAATAGGGTCATCGGGAATGTGGATATATTACAGTGTAGTAACAGAGCAAACACCAATGTTAGTAAGAAGTGGAACAGAGGTAATTTTATTAAGTGTTTCAGCAGGATATATAATAAAAAACAGATACAACATGACAACACAAATATTGCCGGCGTAGCCGGCTTTTACAAAGGTAAAATGTTATGAAGGTATGCATGCCCTTCAAAAGACCAACGAATAAAGATGGCATAAACTTCAACACCAACAGAGATGGCATGGCGAACTGCGGCGGCATATTCGGGGTCAGTAGCAGAAAGTTCAAACGTGGCGGCATCATGACGTTGAACAACAAAACAAAGAAGACAACGTGCAGAAGTGTGTTGTTTAAGAAACGTAAGTTCGCGAATATGTTTAAGGGCACGTGGGCTAACAGGGTCGTTAATATGTTTTTTATGGCCGTCAGGAAAGACAGCGATTTTTTGCATGGGGTCGGTGTCGGGTGGAGGAATAAAGTTTTTCTTATCTTTTGGAACAGCATTAATATGAAAGGCAAGAGGAACATTTTTAACTTCAAGAAGGAAGGGTACGCCGTCGTGGGTATATCCGCCAAAATCGAAGCGCGAGTCAACATGATTTTCAATGAAAACAGAGACTTCACGCTTTATGTGTGAAAGATGGTTAAGAAAAGGTAAAAGGTTATTGCGAAGAGCGTTATAAACAATATGTTCGGCAAGTTTAGGATTAACACCAACAAGGACATTATCTTGAACAGCAAATTGAATAGTATATTTACAATGGGGTTTATTGTCTTTATGATTAGAATATAATTCAGTAAGATAAACAGTAGCATTTTTATCACAGAGACCTTTACATCCAAGAGATAAAGAATGAGCAAGAGAGGTGGTGTTATTTTGAAAAATAACATCAGCAACGTAAGGGGATTTAATTAACGCGGAAGGGCGTTTAACAACAGTGGCTTTTGCCAAGGGAGGTAGGGAATAAAGAATGGACATGTTTATGTATGTTTTTTGTTTGCACGGAAACAAATAAAGAAATGGGTTCAATTTTAGAACGGGCAAGCCCGACCGTGAAAAAGGGAGCGGCCTGCGGCCGCTGGCGCCCTTCGGGTGCCGTGCGAGCGAAGCGAGCACATATGTAAAAAACATTTGCATACATGGTGCGAAAAATGTTTATTGTGAAGTTTTTTTAGCACGAACCACTTTTACAGGAAGTTGCTTAATAATGTCAGGAACAGCTGCAGGTTGACATATTTCGTTGCTTGGTTGGTTTTGTTCAGAAAGAATAATGGAATTACTATCATCATCATTTATGTTGTTTTTATTATTTGGATTAAATTTACATCCTTTTTTATGTGCACTAAGACTGGCTTTATTTTTACCAATATATGAGTTACAAAAATTACATTCAAGGTTTGTATCATTTTCAATTTTACCTTTTTGAACAAGGAAAAGTCTAAGATTTGGCAATTGAATATCTTCCAATTGGTCAAGTAATTGTTTATTCAAGGTTTTAATGGTTTCAATAACACGGTTTTTTTTTAATGCAAATGCTTTATATTCTTCAAGAATATCATCAATTTGTGTTTTTGATATTTTATCGTCGCCATGTTCAAGTTCTTGTAGTTTTTGGTGCAAACTATCAATAATATCAATAGCAGTTTTTAGCTTTTCTGTATTATATTCGGCATTTGGAATATAAACATGAATAAGTCCATTAATAATATCAATTTGAAAGGGTGTTTTAAAAGTAATAGGACTGTTTTGTGAAATAAGTATACCGTGTGTTTTTTGAAGTTGAATATCACGTTTAAACTTCTCTATTTCATCAGTAGGAACAGAGTTTGTATAGTCTTTACTTTCAAACAAAATATTGGGATTATGGTCACCCTTTCTTTTAACACAGTAATCACAGTTAGCAACACTACCTGCAACATTAATAATTTCAGCAGAAGGAACAACATGTTGAAGCATAAAATAGAGTTCAGTTTCTGCAACAGAGCCTTTGAATTGTGATTTGTTTTTATATCTACCAAAAAAATTGTTAAGCTCTGTGGACATTTGTTGTTGAGTGTTGTTTTGGATAAGTAGATTTTCTTTAATGTTATTAATGTTTGTGTTTTGTCGTTCTTCACTGGATTGAATAAGTTGCAAAATAGGTTGTTGAACAGAGGCAATCATACGGTTTAATTGGTTTTCAACGTTTTCTATAATTGTTTTTGTGTTATTTTCTGGATTAGAATTGTTAGTAATAGATAATATTTTTTGCGTATCAGCATTAATAACAGAGCAGCATGTTTTAATACTGTTTTCAATAAAGGATATACACCGGTCTTGATTTTTTGGTAGTATTTCGTTAATTAGATTAGATGTTTTTAACAGTAATGTTTCATTATTTTTTTCAATAATTGCAGTAAGTTTATCTATGTTCGATAAAGAATTTGTGCTTAAGATGCTTTTTAGTTCTTCAATATAAATTGACTTGTTTTCTTGCATACCAAGTAAAAATTCAAGTTTAAATGAATTCATGTTAGCATTAATATCAGTAACAATTTGAAGAATTCTTGAGTTAATAGTTTCTTCAGTAATGCTTGAAAGATTTGTTGAAAGTTTGTTAAGAATGTCAATAAAGATGTGATTAATAGTTACAATATTAAGGTTTTTATTTGCAGCATAGTAGGAGACGATTTTTGGGTCAGTAATAATAATTTTGTCAGACATAGTTGTATTAAAGGAATGGCATAAATTCTTTAAGTCAATTTATTTTAGAAATTAAAATAATTTGAATTAGTTTTTTTGTGTTGCGATAAATACTGGTTTAGATTTTTTTAGAAACTGAAAAAAACTAAATTAGAAATTTTAAAAAAATTATAAAACTAAATTAGAATTTTTTAGTTTCTAAATTTTTCTAAAACAGTTTTTATTATGTTTTATTTTTTCTAAATTAAATTTTTTTAGTTTTTATTTTTTTTTGAATTTTTAAAATTAAATTTTTTTATTTTTTTCTAAATTTATTTTTTTTTAAATTTTTTTATATTTTAATATTTTATAAAACTTTTTTAGTGG
>JACCDG010967943.1_pt1 | contig 42160 bp, 31 predicted proteins | sample 7442471 | NCBI WGS metagenome assembly JACCDG01 (sample SAMN15323444, study PRJNA562643) | freshwater metagenome | isolation source: river surface water | place: USA:Blue River Watershed | collected 2017-08-17
GCAACACGGGCAGGTTTAGGAGATGAAGACCGCTATAGTTTTGGTACTCAGTCTGCCTGGGGCGCTGTTCCTCATGCTTTTTATATTTATGCCAATAAGGTGAATGGTGTTGCAACAAACTTAACTGCTGCAGCAATGACCTCTTCAGGTGGCCTTTCCTTGGGATCTTATGCCCATGCTGGAAACTCTCCTCCTACAGGTGGGGTTATTTTTCCAGGTAAACTGGGGGTGGGGACAGCAACACCGTCTAATAATTTGACCGTGTCAGGAAATGCCTCCATAGGTGCGAGTTATAGAAATGTAACCGCCCCGACAAACGGTTTGATTGTGCAGGGGAATGTTGGGATTGGAACGACAGCTCCATCAACGGGGCTTTTTGTTTCTAAAACAAATACAAATGATTTAGCCACCAACTACAATTCAACAGCAGCCTTTAGCGTAAACGGGTCTGATGTGAACCTGGTATTGGGAGGATATGCCAATGGTTCCAATGCTGCGGTTATTCAATCACGTAGCGGTGGAAATACCTCAACTATTGGGGCCAGTAACTATATACTTTTATTAAACCCTTTAGGCGGAAATGTGGGGATAGGAAAATCTGGTCCTAGTACAGCTCTGGATGTAAATGGAACCATAACAGCAACAGGATTAACATCCAGTGGAACCATTACCTTTAGCGGTTTAACAAACGGAGTATTAAGTGTAAACGGAAGCGGTGTCCTAAGTGCAGGTGCTATCGGTATCAGTGCCGGTGGAACAGGAACAAGCACCACCTTTACACAAGGCTCGGCCGTGTTTGCCGGAGCCAGCGGTGTATATAGTCAGGATAACTCAAATTTTTTCTGGGATAACACCAACAAGCGATTAGGGATAGCAACTTCTACCCCTCTTACAAGAATGCAGTTGGGCGCAAGAATAAACGACGATGCCAACTGGGGTACCAACTCAAAATTTAATTCCGATGCTTTAATGGTGATCAGTCAATATACAACCGGAACTTCCATATTAAATGATCCAAAACCAGTACTGTATTTGGGAAGACAAGGCTTAAGCGGCCAGGCTTACGGTGCATTGGCGATCTTTTCATTATCACGGTTTCAAAACAGCGGTGTCAATTCAAAAACAAGAATGGATATTGATCTGGCCGATGGCGGATTTGTAACAGCAAATGCGATGACATTCTTATCAGATGGACGAGTGGGTTTAGGTACAACTTCTCCCGCAACTCGGTTAGATGTAAACGGGAATGTTACGTTAGGAAATAATAATTTATATTTTGGAACAACCAATGGAAGTGGCAACATGAGGTTTGCAAATACCGGGCAAGGGCTATCCTGGGGCTCGGATTTCACGCGGATATATGACAACGGAGATTTTTATATTACAACAGATGATTATATGTATATGACTATCCCATCACGTTTAATGATCACAACTCCAAAATTGGAAATTTATAACGGTGCCCTTGGTTTTTCAGGTACAAGTTTAAATGCAACCGATAAAAAACTGTATTCCCCTGCTGACGGCGATCTGGAATGGTTTACCAATAATGCGGCCGGTGTTCATGGTTTTGGGATTTCTCATCAGGGAACAAAGGCTGTTTATTTGAATATCGCAGGAAACTCTTATTTAAATGGGGGAAACCTTGGGGTGGGCTATACAAGCCCCATTACACGCCTTCAGGTTAACAACAGTTCAGGAATGGGGCGTTCGGGGGGTATTTCGGTCAGCTTTGGTTCCAGTGCTGATTACCGAAATTACATCTATCCCACAAACAACGCCCTGATTCTTGATGCAAACGGAGATACAGACGTTAGGCAGGCTTATGGTGCAGGAAGCCGAACCGGTTCAGGCTGGATTGGTTTTTATACGGCAAGAGGAACTGATTTTTCCTCGGGTTTGGGATACTCAACAGAAAAAATGAGAATTGATACATTTGGAAATGTTGGGATAGGTCATACAAATCCGAGTTGGAAATTAACGGTTAAAACCGCTACAAACTGGGACGGGATAGCGTTAAAAGACGGGTCTGATAACACCCTGGCTTATTTAGTAAAAGATACCGGCACGGGTAGCCAGCTGGCCCTTAATAACGGAGGGACAGCTACAGTAGCGCTTTATTCAAATGGGGCAAGTTATTTTAATAGTGGAAGTATAGGAATAGGGACAACCTCACCGGCTGCTAAGCTAGATGTGGTTGGTGATTTAAAAGTGAGTGGAAATGCCTATGCCCGGTACACCTCTCTTAAAACAGGCGGAACGTATGGAAGTGGTGCCCGATGGATACGTATTCCATACGACCTCCAAAACTCTGGCGGTTTACCTCTCCATTTGTTTGTCACTCGATCTATTTTTGACGACTCAAATACCCCTTACGGTGGTCCAAGTCTCGAAATAAAAGCCTTTGGCAGAGAATGGCATGCTGGGCAGCAATACATGATAGCCAATTACGCATACCATGGTGATACTGGTGCTGAGATAACGCATGCAGCCATTTTGGATAATGCCAGTGGCGGATATTTTATCTACCTCAGAGTTCAAAGTGGTGTTACGTACAAATTCTATACGGCGATAGATTCAGGAAAATTGGGTGCGCCTCAAGACAATGCTACAGGCGCTCCATCAGCAGTGGATGCTTATGCTTTAACTACAGGGATGAATATTACTGGGGATACTTCTCCAAATTTATATGTAGCAGGAAAAATAGGGATTGGAGCTACAGCGCCAGCTGCAATTTTATCTATTGCTAACGGTGCAAGCGATCCTGTTAACTATGGGAGAGCTATACAAATTACAAACGCAAATGGTAATAGTCAGCAAATAGCTTTTATTCGTAATGGGAATAATGTGGTGTCCGCAGGTTATGCTGGTTCCAGTTCTATTTGGGGATTTGGTTACGGAACTTCGACAGACTCTTCATTTGGTCCAAACCTTCTTGCTATGGATTTAGCTAACAGTCGATTGGGCCTTGGAACAACGACCCCGGCTCGTGCTTTTCATGTGGCAGGACTCTCACTTTTTGGCCGTTCGGCTCTCGCGAGTAACTATTCTAACTCAGGAATGATTGTAGCGAACGGTACAAGTGCTGCTGGTGGTGATGGTGGATCGATTGCAACGTTTGAAACAGCGGATAGTTCGTCATTGCAAATGCAAGTTATGGTTGTTGGGAGCAATACAACGGCTGCTCAAGGTATTAACATACAATCTACAGTTCCGGGTTCAACTTACAACCCATTGATTTTTAACCGGTATGGCGGAAATGTGGGGATTGGAACATCAACCCCTTTGGCTGGAACGTCCGGATCTGGTGGCGCAACCTTTGCTACAAGTGGATTTGAGATAAATGGATCAGGACGTACTGCATTGGTTGTGAAATCCAATTCAAGTCTGGCAACGATAGTTTTATCTCCAAATAGATCTTTAAATGATATCCATTTAAATGCAAAAACAGATGGAAGTTTAGAGTTGTATCAATATTCATCCAACAAAACAATTTTGTTAAATGCAGCAGGTAATTTGGGTATCGGTACCACGTCTCCATCGGCACCTTTGCATGTAAAAGATACCGGCGGAGATAATGATCTTCCTGCCATCTTAATCGAAGATACAGGACAATGGAGTGATTATCTAAGATTTGTGAATTCTGGAACCGGTTATTATATTTCTAATTTTATAAAAGGCGACACCGGTATGGAATGGCAATCCGCAACCAATTATTCCGGATTTACCCTAGGAGGTGGTTACTATAGCGGGTCTGATAGAAAACTGAAAAAAGACATCGTAACACTGACCCCTGTTCTGGATAAATTATTGAAGCTCAATCCTGTAACATTCAGACTAAAAACAGAACCAGAAACTGCAACAAAATCCATAGGTCTTATTGCCCAGGAAGTTCAGCCGATTTTTCCTGAACTGATCACCTCTTCTACACGATTTAAAGACGGCCCTGTATTGGGTGTAAAATACGGAGAAATTTCCGTCCTTGCCGTAAAAGCCATTCAGGAACTTGCAACTGAAACCAACGCCCTTAAAGCTGAAAATGCACAGCTTAAAGCCCGCCTTGAACGCCTTGAAAAGCTGTTGGAAAAACGATAATCTAGCCACATACCCCCGGAAGGAGATTTTTATGAAACGTATTCATGTCTATTGCGGAGCTTTATTGTTGGGACTTGTTCTTGCTTCTCCTGCTTTTTCTCAATCAAGAAATACGGATTCTAAAACACCTCAACTTCCTCCCAGTGCCCTTGTCAGTCCTGAAATGCAGGCGTTTCAAGAGCGTATACGTGCCATTAATGCGGCTATTTCTGATCCTGAAAAAAAATCAACGGTCAGAACCCTGGTCACCAGTTTTTTATCCGATATCAAAACCTCCGGCTTAAATTCGGCGTCCCGTTTAACCTTATATACCAATCTTCTTTATTTACCGACAGCTGAACTTAACACGGAAAAAGAACTGGTACTTGATGTTTTTGTGGACGAAAGCCTGACCGTGCAAAATCAGGCTGAAAAACTATCCAGGCTTATGCAGGCGGCGTCTATGTATAAAAACTTTGGGGCTACTGCAAAACTGGCCTCTCTTTTAAAAAGTATTTCAGGTACAGTAGATGCCAGTAAAGTGGATAAGAGAAATACGCAAATGTTGCATCAATTATCCCGGTTTTATGCGGAAATGGGCAATCAGACAGAAGCCGATGCTATTTCAGTGCAATTGGAAAAAGGTGTGGTAAACGCTACCGATACCGATGAGAAAATCCGGTCCTGCCTGGATCTTATCCGTGATTACAGCCGCAGTAAAAACTACAAACAGGCTCTAAAATATGTAGATATTCTTCAGGATACTTTATCTAAAGAAGCTGGAACCTCAAAAAAATAATTGAGGGTGATATTTTCAAGCACATAAGGTGTTGAAGTTGTATTTTTCAGATGAACGTTGCCTTGTAAAACGACATTGTCTTTGAAGATAAATGGGCCTTCAATGGTTAGAGATTGAAGGTCTTTGATGGATGGAATACGGATAAAGGTTTCCGAAAACGCATCCATATTCTGCAAGGCTTTGTCGAATACAATATTCGGGTAGGATTGTTGCGCCATATCTGCGTTAAACGTGAGGGTGTTTTTCGATGTGGTTTGTACAATGTCAGAGGTGACAACCAGTAAGTCCGAGGTTTTTTTAACCGGTAAAAAGCGATTTCTGTTTACAATAACGGTTTTGGTTTTATCAAAAAGCTGAATGGCGGCTCCCAGGGCTGTTTCCAACTGAATAATACCTGTTCCATTACAGATTTTTGGATTAACAATTAACGGTAGAACGATGCGCTTATTAGCCTCATAGTGGGATAATAACGAGGGTAAATGCAGCCAGATATTATTGGTATTAAAAATTGAAAACGTAGAGAGGTCATCAAAGGATGACTGATGACTGGGTTCTACCTGGGAACGTTCCAGTAAGGTCAGGCGGTTTTTATACTTTACAATGGTGCCGCCTTTAACATCAGCCAGGGTTTTTGGTGTGGTTTCAACAATAAAATCCAACTCGTTTTCTATCATGTATCCCAAGATTTCCGGAGAAAAATCCGGCCCCAGATTATCCACATTCGACACAAAAACGTAATCTATTCCTTCTGCTAATAAACTCTGGGCAATTTTTGACGTAATCAGCGATAAAAGCACATCCCCATGCCCCGGAGGATTCCATTCTTCCTGAGGTTGTTCCGGGTACTCGAACGGAAGTTGAGACTCGGCGTTGATACGAGGAAATTCATGCTGCATAAGCTCGATATACGGAAAATCCCATAAAATATCATTGGTTTGATCGCTGGTGTTAAAACTGTTCATTAAAATAAGCGGAAAAGGTGCCTGATACGTCTCTCTTACATGAAACATATGCTGTTTGATGCAATCCAGAAACGTTTGATCCTGATACACATTGATAGACGATTTTGCGCCTTTGCATCCCATCGATGTGCCAAGTCCACCGTTCAATTTGAGATAAGCCACCCGTTTGGCCTGATTTTTGCCGATAGCTGCATACTGTTTGATGTCGTTGATATGAACAAAATCGTTTTTTTCCAGTGGGCTGATTTCCTCCCAGGGAATATAGCCACGATTTCCCTCAAGATACTGATTAAAGAGCGATGAAAATGTTTGTAAAACATCAGGACGTCTGTGTCTTTTTTTAAGTTTTTCAAGCGCAACATCCAGTGCTTTTTGATTGTTAACGAGATTTTTCATGTGAAGAAAGTGTACCATACTTGGCACTGTTTCAAAATGATGGAGGCTGGGCCAGAATTTTTTACCTTTAGGTAACCACATACTGACAGGATTTTTAAGGTAGAGTATAATAAGGAAAATTTTTTTTAAAGGAGCATATCTATGCCCACAGATACTGCAAATTTTACAGACCTTATTCAAGCAGGTCTAACCAACTCAACCCAGATTTTTAGAAACCTTTCCTATGATGAGCTTTTTCAGCATGAAACAAACGCCGCACTTACCGGTTCCGAAAAAGCCAGCGTAACGGAATTTGGCGCTGTTACTATCGATACAGGTAAATTTACAGGCCGTTCTCCAAAAGACAAATACATCGTCCGTCAGGGTGGTGACTCTCAGGAAAACGTATGGTGGTCAGAAGAAGGTTCAGATAACAAACCGATTACTCCTGAAACATGGTCACATTTGAAATCACTGGCTGTTACCCAGCTAAACGGAAAAACCCTTTATGTGATGGATGGCTTTTGCGGTGCAAACCCTGAAACGCGTTTATCAGTTCGCCTTGTTACAGAAATTGCATGGCAGGCTCACTTCTTTAAAAATATGTTTATTCGTCCTACTCAGGAAGAATTAGCAACGTTTAAGCCTGATTGGACAATTTTGAACGCTTGTAAAACATCTTGCAAAGATTTTGCTCAGCATAACCTTCGCACAGAAACCTTTATTGCCTTTAACATCGAAGAAAGAATGACGTTAATCGGCGGAACCTGGTACGCAGGTGAGATGAAAAAAGGTATTTTCTCTATCATGAATTACTTTTTACCGCTTCAACATATTGGTGCATTCCATTGCTCAGCCAATATGGGTGAAAACGGTGATACTGCTCTGTTCTTCGGATTATCAGGAACCGGTAAAACAACATTATCCGCAGACCCAAAACGCCGCCTTATCGGTGACGATGAACACGGTTGGGATAAAGAAGGTGTTTTCAACTTTGAAGGCGGCTGCTACGCAAAAACCATCCACCTTTCAAAAGAAAAAGAGCCTGATATCTACAACGCCATCCGCCGCGATGCGCTATTGGAAAACGTTGTTGTGGACGAACAAGGCAAAGTAGATTTTGAATCCAACAAAAAAACAGAAAACACCCGTGTGTCCTATCCAATCTATCATATCGATAACATCGTAAAGCCAAGCTCAAAAGGTGGTCATCCTCAAAAAATCATCTTTTTAACCTGTGATGCTTACGGCGTTCTACCTCCAGTATCCAAGCTGACAAAAGATCAGGCCATGTACCAATATCTTAGCGGTTACACAGCCAAAGTTGCCGGAACCGAATTAGGCGTAACAGAACCAACAGCTACATTCTCTACCTGTTTTGGGGCTCCTTTCCTTGTACTTCACCCCATTGTTTACGCAGATATCCTAGGTGAAAAAATGGATGCTCATAACTCAGAAGCCTTCCTTGTAAACACTGGTTGGAACGGCGGCGGTCACGGCGTTGGAAAACGTATCAGCCTTCCATTTACCCGTGCTATCATCGATTCCATCCTGGACGGATCCATCGATGAACAAGAATTTGAAACCTTCCCTGTTTTTGGCTTCCAAATCCCAAAAACAGTTCCAAATGTAGATGCTAACATCCTAAACCCAAGAAACACCTGGGCAGATAAAACCGCTTATGATGCAGCACTAAAAGCCCTAGGCGAAAAATTCGTGAACAACTTCAAAAAGTTCTCAAAAGAAGCCCACATCCAGGACTTAATCGCCGTAGGCCCAAAAATCTAGAGAAATCTAGAAAATCAGTTCATTAAAAGAAGGCATAGTATATTTAGATACTATGCCTTTTTTCTTTTAAAGAATCTCTCCGACTATTTTCTCCTCAGGATCAGAAAATAATGTTTTAGACAATTTCTCGTGAAAGGCGTGTATTCTTATACACAACTGAAACGAAAATTGTTTAAAACATTATTTAATTCATGGAGAAGTAGTAGTTGAATGTTGATTTTTCTAATTGTAATTGAAAAATAAACCGTCTTTTAAAGGATAAAATCTTGTCATAATTCTCCTCTAAAAGCCGTACATGATTTGGCTTTAACATAGGTATCCCCCCCTTGTAAGCTTTTTTTTACCCAAAAAAAATCTTTTCTAAACATCCCATTTTTGAAGGCTGTTGTTGATAGGAAAATTTAACTGCAATTTTTAAATCACAATTTCGATAAGTATTTTGGAAATACATTTAATAATTGAATGGAGTTTTATGAACCATAGTACTTATAAAATAGTATCTATTACCCAAGATACCGTACATTTTGAATTGTCCTCCCAAACTCGAGTATTTACAGTTGAAAATCTTAATATTTTATTGAGTACTATTGAGAAAACGCTCCAGGAAGGACAGATATTTGATGGAGGTTTTGTAACTATAACTGTGGATGCCCAACGGCATGTCGCTAACTATATCTCTACTAAAAAATGGGATAATGAATCTGATAAATTAAAGGTGTATGCTGTATTAGTAGGAGCTTTTACTGATGGAGAAGCACAGATAATTATAGCTGAGTCTATTTATAATGAGATGTGGGGAAAAGATTCAGCGGTTTTAAAGCAACTGGCAAAATCAATAGGGCATTTTACTGACGGGGTTGCCCAGGGGTATATAGCTGATTCTATTCGTTATAAAAGATTTGGAATAAATCCAGACGTTTTGAAGGAATTGGCAAAATCGATAGGGCATCTTACTGATAGAGATGCACAGAAGGCTATAGCTGTTTCTATGAAGTATTGGATCTGGAACGTGGGGTCAGATGTTTTAAAGGAGTTGGCAAAATCGATAGGTCATTTTACTGATGGAGAAGCACAAAGAGATATATCTGAGTCTATTAAACGTGGAAATTGGGGCTCTGATCCAGATGTTTTAAAGGAGTTGGCAAAATCGATAGGTCATTTTACTGATGCAAAAGCACAAAGAGATATAGCTGATTCTATTAAACGTGGAAATTGGAGAAGTGATGCAGGGGTTTTAAAGGAGTTGGCAAAATCGATAGGATATTTTACTGATGCAAAAGCACAAAGCACTATTGCAAACTCTATTCAACTTGGAAGATGGGGAACAAATATAGAGGTTTTCATGGAACTGGCAAAATGGGTAGGTTGTGTTACTGACACAAAAGCGCAATACGTTATATGTGTTTCTATTTATGAAGGGAACTGGGAAGGAGATCCAGACGTTTTAAAGGAATTGATAAGATCAGTAGCTCACTTTGATGTGAGTGTACTCAATACTGCCTATCATGCTTTATTCTATTTTATTGGTACTCTTAGCCAACTTGTAGATGTAGAATTACAAGGACATTTTAAATACTCAACTGAAAGAATTGTAGAGAAATTTTTAATGATGGGAGGACCCGAATCTTATTGTGATGATGGGGATGAGTTAGTCCAAGAATTCAGATCTGTTGAGGCTATATCCAGGGTATTGGCTCCAGGAATAGGAAAATTTGGCTTAACAGATAGTTTTGGAGTATGCAGTCATATCCAGGTATTTAGAGGTAAGTTGATAGTGTATATGATAGCCGAGGATGAACGTGTATCTGATCGAGATCGTTTAGCTGCCAAAGAACAATACAGTGGTTGGCTGGGCGGTGAAAGTCACTATCTTTACAATTTGGCAATAAGTCGTGTGAAGGTATTTGATTTGACTGTTGAGAGTGGTGAGTACCCTGTACCCGTAGATTTAAATGCGGTAGTCGTAGGTTCAGACGTGTTTAAACATTTTCCGTTGTATCTTCAGGTAGCTATTAGAAATACCCAATTTGATGTAACTCAATTTAAATATCCAAAACTGGTACGATTTGTAACGGAACAGTTGATGTCCCCATTTATTGAAGCTACTCAAGGAAAAGGCTTGGATACCTTCCTTAAAAGAATTCCAGATGACGTTGAAAGAGACGAATTAAGAAGTAAATATGCAGATCTTGGAAAGGAGATGCAGGCGGTTATAAGAAGCGCGATTTTATCGCAGGGACGTGATCAGTTGTTTCCGGTAGATAAAAAGGATGCCTTGAATGCATTAGCTATTAAACTGTATGGTGACGAGTATCTATCTGAAGCTAGTTTTAATTCAATAGCGGAAGACTTATTGAGACCGGTATGGACTAGCTTAAGTGTTGAGGATAAAGTGAGATTAGCCTATCTTTTAGGCCAGATGGCAAAAGCTGGAGTTCTGGGTTATCACAGTGGGGAAAATAATCAGGCCAATGACTTTTTATACATGTTGTCGTTATATGTTTTAAAGCAGGTTCACGTAATGCCCCAATCACGTTCAATTAGTGGGTTGAGTGTGGCTATTGATAAACTGAAACACGGAGACTGCATCCAGGTTGTGACCAGTGAGCTTTTAATGAAAAATACATTTTTAGACGATGTGTTTGAACAATGCTCTGTGGGGTAAGTAGGTCATAATTAAGTCAAGATCGAGCAGTAAGTGACATTTTGATAAGATCGCTTCTAAATACAAAGCTCAAGCAACCGATAACATAATTCTTCCAATGGCAGCTGATGAAGCTCTATTGGGGAATTTTGTTTCGAGAAAATAGTCACCGATCGTTTATCTTTCCCAAATTGATCCGGGGTATTGGCAACCATAAAATCTACATCTTTATTGTGTAGTTTTTGTTCGGCAATTTCTGAAAACGGATGATGAGCCAGGCAGAAGCCAATCATGGTTTGATGGTCTTTTTTCTCGGCCAGGGATTTTAAAATATCCGGTGTGCCGTATAAATTTAGGGTGAGATGTTCTTTTCGGGTGAGCTTGGTTGGAGTGGTTTCCATGGTGTAATCGGCCACAGCTGCGGCCATAAACAGGGCATCGGTTTTTGGAAAATGCTGATGCAGGGTGTCCTGCATTTCGGTGGCAGAATTTACGTAATGAATGGCGTTAATATGAGGATTTTCCAGTAAAGGAACCGTGGATACAACCGTAACCTGTGCGCCCATTAAACTGGCCACATTAGACAGCATCGAAGCCAGTCGCCCGGAAGACCGGTTCGCGATATAGCGCACACTGTCCATAGCTTCCCGGGTACCCCCACAGGAAATGAGGATTTTTTTGCCGATTAATTTTGGCAGCTTTGCATAACGGCTCAGCTTGGTTTGTAAGACGATAAGGTCTAAATCCACCATGCGTCCCATGCCTTCATCTTTACAGGCCAGTTCACCGCTGGCTGGGCCTACAACATGAAAGCCAAAGGCCTGCAGTTTGTGAATATTGTCCTGGGTAATGGGATTAATCCACATTTCGTGGTGCATGGCTGGCACGATAATTTTTGGCCCGGTAAAGGCCAAAGCAAGGTTGGTTAAAAGAGAATTGGCCAGTCCATGTGCCAACGTAGCAATGGTATTTGCACTTGCTGGTGCTATAACCAATGCATGGCAGTCTTTAAGTAATTGTAAGTGGGTAATTTGCCCGGCTTTGAAATAATCGGTGTCGGTGTAAACGGGGTGCTGGGCTACGGTTCCAAGGCTGGTTGCTGTAACAAAAAGGCTGCCTTTTTCCGTTAAAACAGGGATAACGTCTATCCCTGCTTTTTGATAGGTTCGAATCAGTTCTGGTGTTTTATAAGCGGCGATGCTGCCTGTTATACCAAGAATTATTTTCAAGAGCGCCCTTTATTATGCAGCTAGAGATTTTGATTTGCTTTTTGATTTGGATTCTTTTGTTTTTTTATCGTCTTTTTCAGTTTCAGCTTTTTCTTCCTGAGACATGTTTTCAGTTAATTGCTGATCCATTTTTTGAAGCATGTCCTGTTCTTCATCAGGTTGATGTTTTAAGGTTACTTTTACTTTGCCATCCATAATTTCATATAAGGCCTGAACAACCGGAACAATTGGTTCTTCTTCAAGAATGCCAGGATGTAAATTATCTTTAATCTGACGAGCGCGTTTTGAAGCCGCAACACATAATAAGAATTTGTTAGGAACCTTTCCTAATAATTGAGTCGTGTTCAGATCCGAACTTTTTTGGGCTTTAGTTGTCATGCAAAGCTCTCCTTCTTGATAAATGTCATAAAATCGCTGATGGTTTGAGAAAGTGTCGTGTTGACAATAACGGTATCATACCACGATGCCAGAGAAAGTTCCTTATTGGCATTGTGAAGACGCTTTTTAATGCTGTCTTCCGTGTCTGTATTTCGCTTTTTTAAACGCTCTTCCAAAACGTCGAGGCTGGGCGGTGCAATAAACACAGTGAGAATTTCGGGTAAACACTGTTTGATTTTTTGTGCGCCCTGCACATCAATCTCCAGAATAACATTTTGGCCCAAATCTGTGTAGCTGAAAACCTCTTTTTTTAAAGTTCCGTATTTGTGGCTGTGTACCGGGCACCACTCTAAAAAATCATCGTTATCGATATGGTTTTGGAAGGCTTCTTCACTTAAAAAATAATAGGAAACGCCGTCAATTTCTCCTTCTCTTGGTGGCCGTGTTGTGGCTGAAACCGCAAGATGAAAGGTTGAAAACTGTTCTTTTAAAGCCGCAATCAAGGTGCCTTTTCCAACACCTGAGGGACCCGAAATAATAATAACTTTACCTGTGTGTGACATAAAATTTACTTTGAATAAAAATAGAGTGTGATACTAATAACGCTCATTATAACAGTGAGAGAGTACAAAATCGTGAGAACACGCCGCTGGGAATGTCCGGAATCCAGAAGGATATGATGAATATGTCCCAGATCCGGGCTGAAGATATTTTTCTTTGTTTTTAAACGTCTCCAGATTGTATTGATAACATCCAGAATCGGAATAGCCAAGACCAGAAGGGGAATAAAAAACTGGCTGGAGATGGCCTGCTGGTAAATACCGTGAATAAGAAGCCCTCCAATCATAAATCCTAAAAATAAAGAGCCCGAATTACCTAAAAAAATTTTGGCTGGAGGAAAATTAAAGGCTAAAAACCCGAATACGGCGCCAAGTAGACTGATCAAAATCATACAGATAAAAAACTGTTGGTTAATAAAACAGAACACCGTAAAGGTTAAAAAAGTGATAATGGATAAGCCGCTGGCCAGCCCATCCAGCCCATCAATTAAATTCAGGGCGTTAATCACCCCAATCATAATCAAAACGGATAATGGCAGCGATATCCATCCCAGATAAAAGACGTCAGCAAACGGAACTCTTACATAAAAAAGCCCAAGTCCAAGGCTCCAGGTCAAGCTGCAAATGAGGATTTGTCCCAATAATTTGGTTCTGGCTTTCAGGTGATATAAATCATCCCAAAGTCCAAGTCCAAGCATGAGGCTGCCGCCTAAAAATAAAGGAAAATACGCTTGAAGTGAGTGAAATGAATACAGTGTGAGTACGATAAAGGTGCTTAAAAATAACGAGACGCCGCCGAGATGTGGAATAGGGCTACTGTGAATTTTTCGTTCAGACGGATGATCTACAATTCCCAACCGGTGAGACAGATGAATTAATAGCGGTATAATCATACAGGTGAGTATTAGAGAGCTGAAAAAAAATAAGGATAACTGTTGAAAAAATGAAACGCTCATATCAGCTTTCTAAATTGTTGGATTGAAAAGACAGTGTTGTGGCCCTATTATATAACGTCATGAATCCTTCTTAAAGGAGAAAATCCCTTGTCTATTTTTGAAGTGTCTATTTTTGAAGAATCAGTTCAGTTACATCGACAACTTGGTGGAAAATTAGAGGTACATCCGAAAATTAAGATATTAAATCGCCACGATTTGTCCCTTGCGTATACCCCTGGGGTTGCAAAAGTCTGTGAAGAAATTGCAAAAAATCCAGCTTTAGCCAGTGAGCTGACTATCAAAAGAAATACGGTTGCAGTTGTTTCTGATGGGTCTGCCGTTTTGGGCCTTGGTAATATAGGGGCCCTTGCCGCTATTCCTGTTATGGAAGGAAAAGCCGTTTTATTTAAGGAATATGCGGGGCTTGATGCCTTTCCTATTTGCCTGACCTCTCAAAATACGGTGGAAGTGATTAATATCATTCGGAATATTGCTCCGGTTTTTGCTGGCATTAATCTTGAAGATATTGCAGCCCCCCGTTGTTTTGAAATCGAACTTGCGCTGCAGGATTTAGGCATTCCTGTTTTCCATGACGATCAGCACGGAACAGCGATTGTTGTTTTGGCTGCAGTCATTAATGCGGCAAAAGTGGCAGGTAAACGCCTGTCTGACTTAAAAGTAGTCATTAACGGAAGCGGTGCTGCAGGAACGGCGATTGCTGAGTTGTTGCTGTGCATGGGTCACGATCCAATGCTGCCTGAACCGTTAAAAGAAATTCTGGTTTGCGATGCAAAAGGCATTTTGTCTGAAAACAGACAGGATGTGGCCGATTCTCCTGAAAAAATGAGACTGGCCTTAAAAACCAATTATAACGGCATTACCGGTACCTTATCCGATGCTCTTGTAGGCGCGGACGTGTTTATCGGGGTGAGTGTTGCAAATGTTGTAACCTCGGATATGATTGCATTAATGAACGATAAATCGATTGTACTTGCTATGGCTAACCCTGTTCCTGAAATTATGCCGGATGAGGCTAAAGCCGGTGGAGCCTTCATTGTTGGAACCGGAAGAAGTGACTTCCCGAACCAGGTTAACAATGTTCTGGCTTTCCCGGGTATTTTTAGAGGGGCTATTGATGCTCACGCTAAAATTATTACCAAAAACATGAAGATTGCAGCGTCTCTGGCGTTGGCAAACTGTTTGCCTCAGCCTACTGTAGATGAAATCATTCCTTCCGTACTGGATAAATCTATTGCCTACAAAGTAGCTGCTGCGGTAGCAAAGGCTTGGCATCCCCTGGATTAAGAGTGGATTTTTCTAGCTACAACACGGCAGGTTTTTTTGATGAAATGATTGATGAAAAAGGGGGTATCAGACCTGCTTTTTTCGATGTAGCTGACTATTTAAAATCCCTGCCTCAAAAACAATTAAGCACCCGCCAGACTTTTGTTGAAAAAGCGTTAATGTCGCTGGGCATTACGTTTACCGTCTACCATGATGACGGCGGTGCCAATACTGAACGTATTTTTCCTTTGGATATTATTCCCAGAATGGTGGCGGCACAGGAATGGAAAGTGCTGGATCAGGGATTAAAACAGCGTAATTTGGCCCTGAATTTATTTTTACAGGATATTTATAACGATAAAAAGATTCTCAAGGATAAAATTATTCCTGAGGATATTGTGCTAAGCAGCAAAGATTATTTAAAACCCTGTGAAGGATTTACTCCGCCGAAGCAGATTTGGAGTCATATTGCAGGGACGGATTTGATAAGACAGCCGAATGGTGAGTTTGCTGTGTTGGAAGATAATATCCGCTGTCCGTCGGGGGTGGCGTACGTGTTGGAAAACCGTGAAATTATGAAGCGGGCGTATTCAACCTTGATGGGGAAACTCAATATCCAGACGGTGTCGGAATATCCGCATAAACTGGCCGACCTGATGCGCTATGTGTCTCCGGTTCAGCCGGCTGTGATGGCGGTTTTGACGCCGGGGGTGTATAACTCGGCTTACTTCGAGCATGCCTGTCTGGCCAAACACATGGGAATAGAACTGGTTCAGGCTCAGGATCTTGTTGTACATGATGGCTATTTGATGATGCGAACAACTGCGGGCCTTCAAAAAATCGATGTGCTGTACCGCCGAATTGATGATACGTTTTTAGATCCAAAAGTTTTTAATCCAACCTCTGTTTTAGGCGTTCCCGGACTTTTCGATGTCTACAGAAAAGGCCGTGTGGCCCTGGTTAATGCCCCAGGAACCGGCGTGGCTGATGATAAAGTCGTGTATGCCTTTGTTCCTAAACTTATTAAATATTATCTGGGTGAAGACCCGTTGATTCCCAATATTGAAACCTATATCTGTGCTGATGATTCCCAGCGTGCTTACGTGCTGGATAATCTGGATAAACTGGTTGTAAAAACAGCCAACGATGCCGGCGGTTACGGGATGCTGATTGGCCCGCATTCCACAAAAGAGGAACAGGATGTGTTTAAACAGCGTATTCTGGATAACCCTCGTACCTATATCGCACAACCTACCATTACCTTTTCAAGAGCACCGTCGTTTATTGATGGTCAGCTGGAAGGGCGTCACGTGGACTTAAGACCCTATGTTTTATACGGGAAAGAGTTCTATGTATTGCCGGGTGGATTAACCCGGGTAGCGCTTCGTAAAGGGTCTCTGGTGGTGAATTCGTCACAGGGCGGAGGCAGCAAGGATACGTGGGTACTGGGAGAGGGGAATAGTCATGCTTAGCCGCGTTGCTGATTCGATTTACTGGATGAACCGTTATCTGGAACGGGTAGAGCAGATGACCCGGTTTACCGAGGTGCATGTGCATCTGGTGATGGATCTTCCTCCTGATTTTCAGGATCCCTGGAAACCGCTGTTGGAATTTGCAGGTGATTTAGAGCAATTCCAGAATCTGTATACGGATTATTCGGCAGAATCGATTATCCAGTTTCTGGTGTTTGACCGTCGTCATTCCAATTCCATTGTATCGTGTATCTGGGAAGCCAGAGAAAATGCCAGAACCATTCGTGACCGAATTTCCACGGAAATGTGGGAGCAGATCAATCATCTGTACTGGCATGTGAATCAGCCTCAACCTAAAAAAGGGTGGAATGCTGAACATTTATTACCGTTTTTTAATCATATTTTATTGGTGTCTTATGGTATTGCCGGAATGGCTCAGCATACGTTACTTCGGTCGACGGAGTGGCATATTGCTAAAATGGGACGACATTTGGAACGGGCGGATCAGCTGACACGGTTAATGATGGTGAAATATAACCGCATGAATACATTGGGGCAGTCTACTGCAACCAGTTTGGATTTTGTACAATGGACATCGGTTTTACGTTCCATGAGCGGATTTGAAATGTTCAAACGGGAACATCAGATCCTGGCTCCGTCACGTATTGCCGAGTTTTTGCTTCACAGTACCCGATTCCCAGGCTCGTTACGTTATAACATGATGCGCCTTAAAAAATCGATTTTTTCCATGACAGGACACGATCTGGATGCTCCGATGCTGCCTGTTGAAATCTGTATCAGCAGACTGTGCAAGGATATTGAAGAATCATCGACTCAGGCTCTTATGATAGGGCTGGGCACGATTCAGGATGACCTCGCTGAAATCGGAAATATGACCTACACCTTATTCTATACCACCACACAAAAACACTAAGATGCGTTTACAAATTACTCATAACACCGAATATCTTTATACAGATTCCATTTCATTAAATCCACATATGCTGCGTCTGATGCCCCGTCACAGTCAGCGTCAGCGTTTGATGGACTTTGCGTTGCATATCGATCCGGCTCCTGTTCAAAATACCCTGATTCAGGGCTTTGAAGGCAGTCTGGCCCACCACCTTTTTTTCTCGGGGCACACCAATCATCTGGCGATTAAAACAGTTTCAGAGCTTAGTACCTTACCGTCAACATCCATTTTTAGTCTCTACCCTCAGGATGCCTATACGCTTCCGTTAACGTATTCCGATCTGGAAAAAGAACTGTTGGAGCCATTTTTACAACATCATGATTATCCCAGAAGTATTCGAACCTTTGCTGAAGATGTTTTGGAAGCCAATCATCGTCAAACCTTAACCTTTTTACATCAGTTAACCTATGTGTTGTCCCGTCAGATTACCAAGGAATATCGCGAATTTGGCTGGCCGTTTCAACCTCATGAAACCTTACAGCGTGGTGCTGGAAGCTGCCGTGATATTGCCGTTTTATTCATGGCCTGTGTGCGATATGCCGGTCTTGCTTCCCGATTTGTGAGCGGGTATTTTTTCGATGAATTTCGTGCCCAGAACAGCGAGCTTCACGCCTGGGTGGAGGTGTTTTTGCCAGGTGCAGGATGGTGCGGTTACGATCCCACTTACGGTATTGTGGCTGGCGAAGGCCATGTGGATATCTGTGCCTCGGCTTTTCCTCAGTTATGTGCGCCATTGGAAGGGACTTTTATTGGTTCGGCTCAGCAACGTTTGCATTCAACTGTTGAGATCAGAAAACTCTAACCATGGATGGAAATTTCGAGCATACCTACCATAATCTGGAAGACACCCATTGGTGGTTTGTGTCTCGCCGCCGTTTATGGATGCCTTTTTTAAAACAATTTTCCAGACAATCCCGCATTCTTGAAATTGGATGTTCGGGTGGAGTGTTGCAGCAACAGCTTCAGGCTTTGGGCTTTAATGATCTGACAGGCATTGATATCAGTGATGTGGCGATTGACCGGGCCCGTCAAAAAATGGGAGACAGGGTTTCCGTTATGGATGCCCAGAAACTGTCTTTTGAGGATCAGTCTTTCGATATTATTATTGCGTCTGATGTGTTGGAGCATTTAGAGCTAGAGCATCAGGCATTAACCGAGTGGTATCGTGTTTTAAAGCCTGGAGGAACCTTATTTGTAGGTGTTCCGGCCTTTATGATGTTGTGGAGCCATCATGATGTAGTCAATCATCATAAACGACGTTATGTGCCTTCTTCATTAAAAAATGCGCTGGTGAAAGCTGGTTTTTCAGTGCAATCCACGTTTTTCTGGAATTGTTTTTTGTTTCCTCTTATGTTCGCAGTGCGCATGTTTCAACATGTTTATTTTCGTGAAAGCTCTAACCTCGGTGGTCCTCATCCTGTTGTAAATACTGCGTTGAAAACTATTTTAAATATTGAAAATTTTCTTTTGTATCATTTAAAATGGTCGTTTCTGCCGTTTGGCGGCAGCGTTGTCTCTATCGTAAAAAAACCGAACTAGATACTTAAAGGGGCATCGGGAAGGTGCCTGTGTGATTACTAAAATACTCAGTTGTGTACTGACTGTTATAAAGCCAAAAACCATTGCGTCTGCTCATTTTGTCAGAGGCGAGGTTGTGGATAAAGCCCGATTTAAGGTCGTTGTTCCCGAGTGGGTAGGGGATTTATTGTTTACCTGTGCCTCGATTAATGAGTTCGAGCCCGAGCTTGTAACCTTTGGCGGTTCGGCTGCACGTTTTGTGGCTGGACATATAAAACCTCCCAGTGATCTGGATTTTTCGTTCTGGATTCCAAATCTTCCCATTCAACACAATAGCTTTGGTTGTAGTTCTCCTGTTTTTGAGTCCCGTTTTTTGCCTGCTTTGCATATAGTCGCCACGTCTTTTTACGGTAATCCCGACTTGTACGTAACTGATCCAAAAAAAATCTATTTTAAACGTGTGTATGCTAATGAACACTGGGTGTTGTATAAGTTTTTTAAAGTGGGAGAAAAACCGGTTGAAATCAAGTTTTTTAACTCAAAAAATCCTGGGAATATTGTTCCGTTTACCAATCATACTCATCATATTGATATTACGGATTATGTAAAATGTGACCCTGATGCACCGATACATTCCACAACCGTTTGGCCTTATTCCAGGGCTGAGCTTGATTTTTTATCCGGGCACTCTCTTATTGATTGTGTGAAGCCTGTTTCTGTTAAATCCAATCATTGGGTGGATGAAGACAAGTTGCAGCAGCTTGTGATTGCGGCGGCCCAGGGATTATCGCTATATAACACTGTTCATGAGCCTGTGATTTTGTTTGCGGTCTTTAAATATCTGGCATCTACACGCTCTCCTGAGAGATCGGTTACACGGTATCTCGAGTCAATGGTTGCAAAATTAAAGGCGCATTTTGAAGAGTTCCCGGAGATGCAGCAACGATCTATCGCCTATTTTGGACGACTGGTTGCTGTGTATGATCAGCAGCTCCAACATTTGGGTATTGCTCTGGCCACTGTTCATTCGTTTTTTGAAAAGGAAGCGATTCCAAACAGTATGATGTCTTCCCTGGGTGTTAACGCTGTGTCTTTTGATACTGTTTTAGAACGGATGGATAGTCATTTTTCCTCTTTTTTTAAACAAAAAAACTGGGAAGACTATGTGACGCTGATAGAAACGCAGCTGGTGTCTGTCAGGCTTTATCTGAACGCTTTGGGTTTGAATAGAAATGTGGACCCTCAGGGGTTGATTGTTCAATTTTCACAGGAATCTTTGGAGCCTAATTCCCCAGCAACCAAGGAGTCTGTTTTGCAACAGTTAAACGCTTTGCAGTTTGTACTGGCGGCTAAATCTCCACACTATGTTTCAAAATGCTTGCCTGTTTTGCGTGAAAAGCTTGAAAAAGCAGTGAAAGGGTCACAATCCTCTACATCCAAACCTAAAAAACAGTCCAGGGTTTCTAAGCCTGTTCCTGCGGTTGTATCGGAAACGCATAGTTTTTCAAATTCAGGACAGGTAAAGCCTGAGCCTGTAGCGGCTGCTATTTTCACCATTCCTGCTATTACCAGCCAACTCGAGTTTTCCGACACCCTGCAGCGTTATCTGGATACAGGATCTACGGCTGAAAAATCGATGTGCAAAAACGTTTTGATAACCGCGTTACGGGATTCCAGCGAGCTTCTGGATGGTATGGATTTAACGGTTTTAGCCAAAGCGATGCCGCTGATTATGAGTGTTGCAAAAGAAGAACCATCTCCTTTGCCTGTTTTGCTATCTATTAGGCGTTTGATCGAGCATAATCCTGAAGATTTTCAAAAATATCTGGATTTTCTTATTGGAAAATTGGGGGTTGCATTAAAAAGGCATGATAACCAGACCTTATGGGATGCCCTTTGTTTTTGTTTAAAAAAGCAGCCGGAACTTTCCAGAACATTGGACGATTTTTATACCTGGGCCAACAAAAAACTGGGTGGTGAATTAAACCCGGATCATGTGTCGTTTTTAGAGCATTTACGTCCCGTCATGATGTATAAACCAAGACAACCGTCGACTGTACAACGGTTGCTTTCTTTTAAGTGCCAGCCTCCAGATGTAGTTGATAAAGAATCCGTACCTGCTTTACCAAGATCGTTGTTGTGGGATGCTGTTGTCTGGCATGCGTCATCTTCAAAAAAAGTGTCGGACTTTGTATCTCAATTTGCAAATGATCTGCCTTTTGAGGATATTCCACCTCATATTTTAAAGCTTCCCGGCTGTGTTACCGTGCTTAAATCCTGTGTGAATGCCTGTCAATCTGTCGTGGAGGTCAGTATCTGGATTGATTCGATTGATCGACTGTGTAAAACTCAGCCCCGACATATGCTTGATGCATTGTACCCTGTGGCCAGTCAGGTTTTTTATATGCTGGATAGTATTGATTTAAGCGATAAACAGGGTATCCGGGATCATTGGCGGTCTTTATTTAAAATGGCCAGCATTATGAATGACTTTTTTCCTCGTGCTGATAAAAACGATATTACCAGTTTTTATTCCAGGGTTATGCACGTTGTTGCTGACGATTTATGCAACGGTGATTTTTCATTTGCTTCTGGCCCGATTATTTGTTTCATCGATGTAGTAGATCCTGCAAAAGCCGGCCAGTTTATGCGTGTACATACCCTGGGATTGCCTATGCGTTATGTATTTGAGTCTGTATTTGAAAAAGTAAATCCACTGTTGTTTTCTGCGTTGGAACCTTTGAAAGGTATGCCTTCGGATCCTGAGCAATCGGTGGTCATTGTTAATAAAGCCGTACCTTTGTTTTATACAATGCTGTTGCTGTACAACGGCGGTCTTATCACCTGGTTTAACTCTGAAATAAGCTTTTTAAATGCGGCTGAACGTTCGGTTGAAAATGCGTTGAAGCAGATGTTGACCATTCAGCGTTATATCTTAAACATCCTGCAGTCGTATTATTCCAGCTTTAAATTTGCAGTTGCTTTTTTCCCCAAGCAATCGCTGGATGGTTTTTTGGATCAGATTACCCAGCTGATTCTGTTGGCTGGAAATGTAAAGCATATGTCGAACCAGGCCCTAAGCCAGCTTCAACTTCCTCCTGAATTTGATGATGAGACCGTTGTTGTTCGTGCCCCAACAGGAGACGCATTTAGAACAGAACTGCAACATTCTGAATTCCTGTTCTACAGAGTTTCTTCCGAATATGCCGCTTCAAAAGGCTATTTGCTGGATATGTATAAAGTGAGTGTGGTAAATGTTAAAAAAGTATTGGTTTTATGGAATTCCAACTTGAAAACAATCTTTAAATGTCCTGATTTTGATATTAAATGTCCTGATTTTGATACAGGTTCTGTGCAGGAATGGTCGACATTAACAAAAGCTGTTAAGAAAACATCGACAGGTACCAATAGTTTTCATGGCAAATTAAAAGAAAAATTGCTGTTGCTTTTGGAAACCTGCAGTCTTTTTGCATCCATGATTTCCACCTACAAGCGTCAACGGGTTGATTTTGAAGATACGGTTATGCCGTTTTTATACCTCACTCCGTTGTTTTTTGATTTTACGGAGTCTGTATCTAAAGTCCTGATCACCGATGTTAAAGTGGCGGTTCCCAAAGGCTATATGGTGACTCCTGCTTATATGACCCATATCAAGGTTCATTACGGGTTTTCAAAAACACTGTTTTTTGATATTCCTGAGAAAGTTTTTAAGGCTAAAGCCGGTCAAAAATTTTTACTCAAACCTAAAGTTTTTCTTGGAGATGTTTTATTTTATCAGTGTCGGTACAGAGCGGAAATTGCGGATGATAATCCAGATACAGTAGAAGTGTTTAAAGATTCAAATGGGCAGTTACAGATTCGGTTTTTTAACAATAAAAAGGCTGTGCCTCAACCTTCGGGAGCAACTCCTCCAGATTGAGGCCTATAATATAAAGCCTATTTTAATTTTACGTTGTAGTTAAAATCAATTTTTGTCAGAAGTTCAGGTGCGATGGTTTTTACCACATCTTTTACTTCATTGATGTTTTCACCGGTAATGTCAGAAATAATATCCGGTTTTGCTACAGCTTTTACAGCAAGAGGTTTGGCCCGTTTTTGAAGTTTTCCAGCTGCAATATCCTCTTCAATTTCTTTTCTGATTTTGCCTGCAAACAAAGCACCCTGTGCGATGAAGGCTACATTTTTATGACCAGCTTTTGAAAAAATTGTTGCCAGATCTTTTTTGAAGAACGGGTAGTGGGTGCAGAATAATCCAACCGCTGTCATGTCTTTTGTTTGAGGGTTGGCAAGATAAGCAGTCATGTCTTTTTCAACATCCGCTTTTGTAATTTTTGTGTCAACGCCATGTTCGATGTTATACACCCAGGTTTGAGGCGCGTAGGTCAAAATAACCAGTTGAACACCTTCTTTTCCTAAACGCTCTGCATGGATTCTTTCAAGCTCACGCTGGTATTGGCCACTTTTGATGGTAGCAGGTGTAGCCAGAACGCCAAGATACAGTGTTTTTTTACCGTCTTTGGTAACCACTTTCCCTTTTTTATACAAGGTGTCTGCACTTTTTTCGATAATAGCCATGGTGCGGGTATTTGGAATTGTTGCAGACAGGTGGTCTGTCATATCTTTGTCATACACCGTGGATGCGGTATTGCAGGCAACAACAGCGATGTCCGCATCTTTACCTAAATAATCCATAAAGTCTTTGGTTAAGGCCCGGATTTCCTGAGGCGGTCTGCTACCGTAAGGTGCATTTTTGGTATCACCGATATGGTGAAACTTAAACGATACTTCATATTTGGATTGAACCTGAATCAGAAACGGCAGAAGCTCTTTGTAGGCATCAATGGCAAAAATCAATCCGCCAACGCCAGAGTCTCCAAATCCCAGAACATAAGGCTTGTCTGCGGCAAATGTTGAACTCATAACTGAGATTACAAGGGCTACCGCTGTAAAGACACTGAGGAACCTTTTTTTGAACGTCATAATGGTCTCCTTTTTATTGTGAAACTGGTGGTGTTGGATATTGTCCACCAAAAATGGTTTTTAATGCAAGCTCTGGATTAAATTGTGAGGCGGCAAACTGTACGGCATCCTGGTTTTGTCCTGAAATTAAGGACCGTATTTGAAAATAATTGGCTAAGAATTTTTCTGCCTGTTCTGTTGTTAATACGGTTTCTCTGTGTTCAAAATCCTGAGCAAGTTCGGCCCTAAAGATTGTTGCCAGCTTTTCCGCAAAAATAGCTCCCTGGCTTAACATGGCGATGCCTTTGGATTTGTCTGGATCTAAAACCTTAAGAATGCCTTCTGTAACGTAAGGGAAATGTGTGCAGTAACTTCCCCATATTTTAATATGTTCGGCTCCTGCCTTTCCTTTAAGTACAGCCATATCTTCAGCTACTTTTAAATTTAATATATCTGTTTTTCCAGCTTCGATATTTGCAACCCATTCTTTTGGTCCATACGCAACAATCTCAAGTTTTGTGCCTACAGGAATCTGTCCGTCTTCGATGGCTTTTTTGTGGATAGCTCTTAATGTGTCCTGATATCTGCCACTGTCCACCAATGCTGGCGTTCCTAAAAATCCGATATACAGGGTTTTTTCACCATCAGATCCTGTAACTATCTGTTTGGTCGAAGCCTCGTATAAAGCCTGCGCGCTGTCTTCAATTAAGGTTAAAACCGGTTTTTCAGACACAATACTGCGTACAGCTGGAGAATCCCAAATCATGGGCCTAGTGCTTGAGGCTGTGTTGCAGGCAACAACGATGGCATCAGAAACCTGATTGGAGGCTCGAATAAGTCCTATGGTCAATTCTGCGATTTGCTCACGGGTTTTTCCTCCGTAAGGTGCATTGGCTGTATCTCCAAGGTGTACAAATTCTACAGGTCTGTCTTCAAGTTTATACTGTTTTGCTGCATCAAGAAGTACAGGAAGTAATTTTTGAAGGGCATCATAAAGGAAGAAGAGTCCGCCAACACCGGAATCTGTAAAGGCTATGCTGTGGAGGTGTCTTGCATGAACACGTCCAAATGGTGATGAACTGCTTGGAAACGCTGTAGTGGTGCCCATAGGAAATATACTTGGCAGTGCTACAGTTGCGGAGCCAAAGCTTATTGTTGCTCTGCGTTGAGGTGCCATTGGGTTTGGGATGTTTAATTCTTTTGATAATTGAGCAACAAGTTGAGCCACTTCTCTTGAATCTGCCAAAGCGCCTGGATTTTTTTCTAATATATCCAGAACACTACTTAGTTGCCCGAAGTCCTGAACGGTTTCTTTTGGAGTTGCCTGTTGAACACGTTGTGAAGGACTTTCTGTTGATAGTGTGACTTGAACGCTATTCGATGTTTGTTCAAGCATTGTTATGACAGGCTGGCGCACAGGTTCACTAAGCAGGCGGATCATTGCAGGTGATTGCTCTACCGGTACTGGTTGCTGTTTTTTTGGTTTTGCTTTTGTTTGTTTTAGGGGCACCACAATGTCTGTACCGAGGTTATCTTTTATTTGTGGTTGAAAGGTGGGGAACGTAATTAAGCTGTATCTTCGGTGCTCATAATGATGACTGTGTTTTGTTTGTAAGTGGGTGTTCTCTGGTTTTTTTCCTCCATAGGTTCTGTGTACTTTATTAGACGTTTGCTGTCCCGTGTGTTTAAACGTACCGGTGAAAGTTCGTGCGTGTCCCGAACTTCTTAATAGTTTTGCTTTGAGTTTTGCTGTATTCGATAAGTCTTTTACTGTGTTTTTGGTATGGTTTATTACAACTCTTGATCCTGTTCTAAGGGCTGTGTTTACGGTTGCTACTACTGCTCCTGTACTCATAAATCTCTCCTTGTTAACTCTAAATGTTATAACCGGCTTATACGTGACGGTTCTTCTATAAGATCAACTACTGCATTGAAAATAAGCGGAATAGCACTCCTTTCTGATTGAATAATCCCGCAAAACTGCTTGTATTGTTCTGCAAACAAGGGATGGTGAATGAGGTGGGAAAGTCGGGTGTAGTCGTTTGTGTTGGTGGAGGCTTCGTCTCTGAATCCTTCTACGGTAACCTCGGAGGACGGATAGGTTTCCTGGTAGCTGTTGTTGGATACCAGACTTCGGCATGCTTTGAAAAAAGCTTGAACCAACAACATATTTTTTGAGGCTGCAAAATCCTCAAGCTCCTGAACCATCACTCGGTTGTCCCATAACACTTCGTTAAATACCGGCACTTCAGACACGATACTGGCTGATAACGAATTCATCCCCGATTTTCCCTGAATAGTTCGTGATGCCTGGCTGTTATATCTGTCAAATACCTCAGGCGAAATAGGGAAAGGATCTTCAACTACTAGTGTTTTCCCGGCACCCACATCAAGCGTTACAGGTTTTGTTGTTTCTTTCGGACCTGCATAATAGACCACTTTTCCTATACCCAATTCACCTAGAAGTTGCTTATCCAGATACATGGGGAATTTAGGCTCACGTTGCTCGAAACAGATAAGTATCGAGCGTGGCATGTTGGTTGTATCTTTCCAGGAGCGGGATATCAGATGAATATCCGTTGATCGTTCTTTTTCCTGAGCGCAAGCCAGATATAAATAAGCATCTCTGTAGGCTTCCAGATAGTGATAGCAAAAATGCAGCGATCCTGCAGATTCCGCACTTGTACCCATGTCAGGATGTTGTGTGTCTTTTGTTCGTACTCTTTTTGCAGGATGATCAGGAATCGAGCTGTTTGCCAATGGCAAAGGCAACCCGATTCCATCCGGTCCAAGCCCAAGTCCTATGGTAAAAGACTCACTATAAAACCTGTCGTATTCATCCTTGTATAAAAATCCAGGCTCATTAATCCAGAGTCTTGGTACCTCTTTAAATAAATTTGTTGAAAATGTTGTGGTTGATTGTTTTAACCCTGGTGTTGTAACGGCTATATCCGGTGTGAATGCTACGGCTGTATTGGAGTTTGGCCCGTCTGATAAAAATGGCGGATCAAAAAATCGCTTTGTTTTTCCAAACAGAATCCGTGTTCCCTTTTGTTTTTCCAGGGCCAGTTGCTCTGTAAAAAAACTTTCCAGAGGTTTGTCCCAATAGGTGGATATCTCTGGCAGGAATATCAGTGTCGGTTTTGCACCTTGCTGTTCGAATGCTTTGTAAAGCAGCTTGGCAAAGGTAAAGTCTCCGGCCCCATTGGTGCAGGTCATGCAGATGGCAATGGATTTCCCTTGTAGGGTTGTCCAGTCATGCGGACGTTTTAATTTTACAACGGCATCAATAAACGGTTGTGCAAGACCGGATAGTTTTGGATCAGGAAATAACGAAGTTTTAACCTGATCCTTTGATGGTTCTAAAAAGTCAGAAGGAAATCCAAGCTGAACCAGAAGTCCGATGTCCGTGGGGACACGTACAACGGTGATGTATTTGTACATTGTCGGCCCCCCATTTTAACCCCACGGATATTCAAACGGATCAAATACTGGTTGTTTAGGTGATTCTGTAACCGTGTTTGACCTGCTTACTGTTTGAGGTTGTTGTACGGGTGTTGACCCAATGAGTCTTTGTTGTTGAAACAGTACCCCTGTTGGGAACTGTGAAACTGACATCATGGAATGGCGCCGGCCCAGTACCCCCTGCATCGTACTATCTGTTTTTTCAGATGGTTTTGGATCACTTTGTGGGGCAGGCGGCGTTTTGGGTGATGGCGATACAGGATCTGCCCCAGAGGGGAAAAAAGCACTTTTTATCAGATTCATAATGGTCATGCCAAGCCCTATATTTATCCCTCTGGTTACTATGCTTTTTCCTAGTTTTACTGGGGTTTGAGGGTCATTAATGATTGCTTTAAATGTATCTTGTACTGAAAACCCTTTGTTTTGTTGTTGAACGGTTGCTGCATAATTAAAAAGGTGACTTGTTCCTACACAAAGTTGTCCTAACAACACATTAAAACCGAAAGGGTTTTTTTCACGTAATTCTTTAACCGTAGCATCGCTTGTAGTCATCAGGTACATGGCCGTTGTGTTGAATATGAGGTTGCTTGTAAATGGGAGTGGAGAGAGTAGATTTCTACGGAGTTCCGGCATGTTGATGCTTTTTTTGTCATGTACGGCATTCACAACCTGTGAAGGGACTAATAGCATTGTTTCAGTTATGGTTAATCCTACGCTATTCCAAATTGGATGTGATGGATTTAATGATGAAACTACAGGTCCGCCAACAAGAAGAAGGGGCCTGGTTGTAGCCAAAGTGCCGGCATTAACCATGTATCTGAAAAACCCTTCTTTTTGAAGAATAGCTCTTGTTTGAGGGATGGCTGTTTTGGGATCTGCAATGACTCGGCCCATAAGGGTGGCCATTAGTGTTCTCCACCACCCTTCAAAACCTACGGCACCTGCGGCAACAACGCCTGCTTTCTGTAGAGTTCCAGGTGGTAAAACCGGAGGTTCATATGCAGAATAAACCATGATTGGTTTTGGTGGTGTTGTTTTAGGCTGTTCAGGTTCTTGTCTTGTTGTAGCGGCCTGAAAAAGTAACGCATGGAGGGCTGAAATAAATGGTGATTGAGGAACTCTTGTTTCACGTCTGTAAACATTATCATCCCGAGTTTGTGCTGGCCTAAATGCTGGTAAACCAAGCTCACTGTGTCTTCTGGTTAGATGTCTAAACTGTGGAGGTTCTGGGAACCTGAGAGGACTTCTATCATCAGGCGTACGCCCTAAAAACAAATTTAAAAGCGTTACTTCAGGAGCTTGAGTATAAAACCATGACGGAATTTCAGCAGTTGGCGTGGCAATAACTTTAAATTGAGGCATGGGCAAAATCCTCCGGTTTGGAAAATAATAACCCCTTTAATAGTGTGAAATAAACAGAGTGAATCTTTTGAAGAGGTTTCCTTTCTATCATTCGCAGGATTTGTTTGTCAATGTAAAAAATGAACGTTTTGTTCTGCCGGCTTATCGAACGAACTTGTAATTAATTGCAGCGAATTTTTTCGATATGATTTTTTCGTACTTATTAACAGTTTGTTACATGGCTTATTGTTTAGCGGTTTACAAACTGTTAACCAATTTTTGGTAAAAATGATGAACTTGTCATCGGGTTTTAACGTTTAAATGAAAAATAACCTGGGTATAAAGCTGAGCCATGACGACATTCACCGCTGTACCACACGTTGAAGAAACAGAAAAATGAAAGTAGAGATTTTTTATGTACGGAGTTCAATTCCCACCAGTATCTGTAGCAACACAACGAGCACATGTAATAAATGATTTCAATAAAAATCTTTCCCCAGGCAAACTGTCGAGAAAAGAAAAGGACATTCAAATTCGTTTGGCTGCGAGTTCCTTAATAACCATTATGCAGACAAAAACAGGATGTCGTGCAGATGAAAATTCAAAAACTGATCTTATCCATTTTTTAACAACACTAAAAGGCGAAGATAGACAGATAAAAAATCGATCTGAATTGTTTGCTAATCAACGAACTTTTGATAGCCATTTAATTCGGTTGGTTACAGTGCTTGATAGTCGGGATACGTTACGAACTTTATTTGATATCTTGTTTGGAGGAGCTCCAGAACAAGGATCCTCAGAGGCAAATCCTTTTCATTTTACAGCCGTAACTTTAGCGAAATTGAAAAAAACTTTTTTTAGAGAAAAACATATTCTTCCTTTAATCGATTTTAACTTGTTGCCACACAATGATGTTCCAATTCCGCCGCCACCGATAGAGCTTTTCAACCCCGATTTTTTTCATCAGTTTCTTCAGGAAGGTAATGTATTACCGGTTCAACCACTCCGGCGAATGTCTTTTTAATCTATCCCCATGAAATTTTTATAAACTTTTTACGATAAGCCAGTGTTAAAGGGTAGACGTATAAAATGAAAGCAGGAAATATTTATGTTGTCGGGGGGTTCATCCGTATCAGTTCATCAAACCAGGCCTCGAGTCATTGTGCGCACGGGCAACACACTTTCTCCAGCACAGCAGGTAGAAAAACAAAAACAAGCAAACATTAGCATAGCGGTATGTTCACTCATCTCTATTATGAAAAGAGGTAGTGGTTGTAAGGGGGATGCTGCTGCAAAACAATTATTTACGACTTTTTTGAAGCGCTTCTCTACCGATAAAAAAGATCAAAATCGATCAGAATCTATTACACATCAGAGAAGTTTTGATAGCCATTTAATATGTTTTGTTAAGTCGTTAGAGGATAGAGCTGCTCTAAGTGAGTTATCAACTATTTTATTTGGACCCTTATTTGATAAAAACTCTTTTCGTTTTTCTGAGCCAACATTATCACACTTGAAAAACGTGTTTATGTATGAAAAACATATTCTTCCTTTACTCCCGGTGGGTGCAGTTACAGGTGGTGATACACAAATTCTGACAGGTCAAACTTCCGGGAGTGTTCACCCCCCTGTTGTTCCTCCAATAAACCTTAATGGTATTGCTCTTGTTGGTTATGCCAATTTTTTCCAACAAGCTCCTGATGCAATTCACCCGATAGTCCCAATGCATGGACCAATGCATAACATACTTGGGAGACGCGGTAGCTTTTAAGATACAACATTTTTATAAAACAAGGAGACTTTTATGATTGGATCTAACCCAAATGTTCAACATTTTTTTCGTAAACAAACGGTTTCTCAACGTAGACCCAACCCTGGTTTTTCTGACACGGTATCCAGTGCAAACAAACAAAAAATGGTAAAAGAAACATCTCGTAATTTGTTAACTATTTTGCAGGGTAGACGCCTAATGGGTAGTGTAGATGAACAAGCAAAGACTCAGCTTATTGATTTTTTAAAGTCACGTACATCTGGTTCTGCTTCTGGTCCAAACCTGATTACGTTACATTCCCGTTTTTTTACTTTTGAAAAAGGATTGATTACATTAAGCAAAGTTTTGACCGATCCTCAAAAAAAACAATTAAGCGATATTTTATTTGGACCTGACCAGACTAAAAATTTTTTTCATCTTGCTCAATCAACGTTTGATCCTATTAAAGAGAATTTGAGTAGCTATTCTATAAATCAGGATGATCCAATTCCTGTATTGAGACAAGCAAAAGGAGGTCGTCAGGGGTGTTTTCCAGAAAGTGCCTACAGATCACATGGCAAGGCCCAAGAAGCTATCTTTCTTACTGATAGACTGATAAATATTTCACAAACCCAGTGCCTTTCAAATGGAAAAACTCTGGGTGGTGACGTGGCCATGGACACTACTGTCTTACTTACTGCTGAAATGTCGATCCTTCCACAAGCCCAGAACCGTTCCAGTGGAAATTATCAGAGTCCTGTTTTTTTAAAACAAACCGAGGGAGACGGCTCTGGCCATCAGGCGTATTTTCCAGAAAGTGCGTACAGATCCCACGGCGAGTACACGGGAAGTACTGTATCTCTTACTGCTATTCCACAAGCCCAGTATTTTTCAAGTGAAAGTTATCCGAGTTCTATGTTATAAAATTAACGTATTGTTGTAGTATCGTTGCTTAAAAACTGACCGTCTACAATATAAAGCTCTACACCGTTTTCACTAGTGGAACGGTGAGAACTAAGGTCATCAGACACGATATAACTCATACCTTCATGCAGGGTGTGAGTGGTACCGTCTGAAAGCTCGCTGTCGAAAGACCCTTTGATGCAGAAAATCAGATGGCCTTTTTCGCACCAGTGGTCGGCTTTATAACCTGCCGAGTAACACACTTTTCGTATGCGTAATCCCTCAAAGGATACGGTTTGCCAGGTTGCCGTTCCGGTTTCTCCGGGATGCAGGGTTTTGGGCACGCTGTCCCAGTCGATAACGCTAAACGGGATGTTCATAACCCGATGGCTTTTTTTACCGTTTTTAGGGTATCCGATGCAATTCCTCTTGCTTTTTCAGCACCCTGTTTTAACAATCGATTAACTTCATCGGGATTGGTCGAGAAGGCCTCTCTTTTTTCACGGAAAGGCTTTAAATAGGTGATTACCTGAGCCGCACATTCTTTTTTGCAATCTACACAGCCCAGAACAGCTGTTTTGCATTGTTCGGCAATTTCGAGGGTTCTGGCAGGATCGGAAAACGTCTGATGAAAACTATATACCGGACAGCTTTCCGGATGTCCCGGATCTGTACGCCGAAGCCGGGTAGGGTCGGTAAACATGCTCATTACCCGTTTTTGGGTCTGCTCGCTGGTTTCATTCAGCGGAATGGTGTTCCCGTAGCTTTTAGACATCTTACGCCCGTCCAGGCCGGGTAGAACCGCATGTTCCGTCAGCATATCCTGAGGCTCCGGAAATACAGTCCCGTAGAAGTGGTTAAACCGCCTGCAGATTTCTCTCGCCAGCTCAAGATGAGGCAATTGATCTTTCCCCACCGGAACCACGTCAGCTTTGTACACTAAAATATCCGCACTCTGCAACACCGGATAGCCTAAAAATCCATAGGTATCCAGGTCTTTGTCTTTAATATCATCAATTTTACTTTTATAGGTAGGAACCCGAGTTAACCAGGGCGTTGGCGTCATCATCGAAAGAATAAGGTGAAGCTCGCTATGCTCAGGCACATCCGATTGAAAAAACAGACAGGCCGTATTCGGATCGATACCCGCTGCCAGTAAATCCGTGGCCAGCTCAAGCTTATCTGCCCGCAATTGAGCCGGATTTTCGTAAACCGTGGTCAACGAGTGTAAATCCGCAATCATAAAATACGAGTCGTATTGCCCTTGCAGAGACAGCCAGTTTTTAACGGCTCCCAAATAATTGCCAAGGTGCATTTTTCCGGTCGGCTGAATGCCGCTTACCAAACGTTGAGACATGCAGATAGTTTACAGGCCAAGCCCGTTTCGTTCCAGCTCTGCCAGCGATTTTAATTTTTTGGCCATTTCTGTAACGGTTTTGGCCAGTATTTCGCTTTCAGATTCTTCTTGTTCTGTCTCAGTAGCTTTTACGGTTGTGATTTTTTTTTGTTTGAATTGTTGTTTGTGGCTGTCTTCGGTAGGCATGATGGAGCCGATATTTTTGGTTGTGGCATCCAGTGCGGCAGAAAAGGCTACGGCAGCATCAACAGCTTTTTGCTGCTGTTGTTTTTTTTGAGGATCCAAATGTTGATTCGAGCTTTGAATTTGCATAACACACCGTTAATACAGTCCGTCTTCGATTTTAAAGGCATCCGATACATTGGTTTTTGGACCTGGATTTAAGGCATCGTCCAGCTGCTTTTTAAGATGTGAGGTGTCGCCACCAAGGGCATCCAGCTTTTCTTTTGCCATGTTAGCCAGTTGTTCAGACGGTCGAAGATTTTTATAAAACTCAGAGTTTGTGTGTGACATACTTACTCCAATAATTTTCTGGCCAGCTGTAAGGCCTGCCGTTTTTTACTGGGCTCACTCAGGATTGCATCTTTAATCACATTCACCATATTGGTTTCCTTGTGGTTTAACTCTTTACCTACAATACCTTCCAGTTTTAACGCTACCATAACCAGTGTCAGTACAATCTTTCCTTCGTCAGAACCTAAATAAGGCAGGATATTTTTTAATATTCCCTTAAACAGGTTATGTTTCTCAGCTGAAACCGGTAAATCCAGGTTTTCATCTTCCTCAAAGGAAATCATATCCTCATCTTGAATGGGTAACGGTTGGTCAGAATAAGAACGATTACTCATACTTAACCTCCTCCATGGTTACACTTACAGATGATATATCGACATTTTTTTTGAAAATCATGTATGCCATTTTTTCTTTAGGTCAGTAAGGCTAAAAACGAGCTTAAAATATCCCCAAATTCTTTGGTATTTAGCGCATAAAACACTTTGCGGCCTTCTTTTCGGGTTGTCGTGATTTTAGCCCGTCTCAATGTATTGAGATGATGGGAGGTTGTAGATTGTTCAAGGAAAAAATGACGTTCTACATCCTGTGCGAACATTTCTCCGTTCTGATGTAAAAGCAAAATAATCTGAAGACGCTCTTCATTAGCCAGCGCTTTAAAAAAATGAATGTAGGTTTTGCTTTGGTCTTCAAAACCGGACGGAACTTTTTTTACGGTACTAATGTAGAAACTCCTAACATGGGATGTAACACAGTTGGAATCATAACAGATCCGTCCTGTTGCTGACAGTTTTCAATCAGCGCTGCAAATGTTCGGCCTACAGCCAGCCCTGAACCGTTTAACGTATGGGCGTACTGAACTTTTCCCGTAGACTTTGACTTGTATCTAATCATAGCCCGTCTAGCCTGGAAATCAAGAAAAGTAGAGCAGGATGAGATTTCCCTGTATTTGTTTTGTGACGGAAACCACACCTCAATATCGTAGGTTTTTGCGGATGAAAAACCCATGTCTCCCGTGCATAAACTTACGACTCTGTAAGGCAGCTCAAGGGCCTGTAAAATAGATTCAGCATCAGCAAGCAGGGTTTCGAGTTCTTTTAAACTGTCGTCAGGATGAACAATTTTAACAAGCTCAACTTTGTTAAACTGATGCTGGCGGATAATCCCTGAAATATCTTTTCCGTAAGAACCGGCTTCTTTTCTGAAACACGGTGTGTAAGCCGACATTTTTACCGGCAGAGATTCTTCAGGAATAATCATATCTCTATATAAATTTGTTAGCTGAACTTCGGATGTGGGGCTGAGCCAGTAATCGGTGTCGTCAATTTTAAAGCTGTCGTCGGCAAATTTGGGAAGCTGTCCCGTACCTTGCATACTTGCAGAATTAACCAGCACCGGAGGTAGAATTTCGGTATAACCGTTTTCTAATGTTTGTTTATTGAGCATAAACTGGATAAGCGTCCGTTCCAGTCTGGCGCCAAGGCCTTTGTACACAACGAATCGAGATCCGCTGATTTTAGAGGCGTTTTCAAAGTCTAATAATCCAAGATGTTGAGCCACCTCTTCGTGAGGTTTTGGGGTGAAATCAAAAGTTTTTGGCGTGCCAACGGTTTTGACAACCACGTTTTCCGTTTCGTCTTTTCCGATAGGAACACTGTCGTGAGGAACGTTCGGAATAGTCAGTGCAATATGCTGAACGGCTTCTTCAAGCGGCGTTAACGATTCTTGTTTTTGCTTAACCGAATCCGAAAGCTGTTTTAAAAGTTGCAGTTGTTCAGGACTTGGTTTGCCTTTTGGTGTTTTGGCATTGCGTTCGGATTGAAGCAGCTCCACTTCCTGAAGGGCCTGTCTCCAGGTTCTATCCAGGTTGGAAAACTGATCTAAAATGTCTAAGGAAGCCCCTCTGTTTAACAGTCCTTGTTTTACGGAATCAAATTCGTCTCGAATACGTCGTGGATCAAGCATACATGGGGTCCTTTTTATATGAGCCTAAGATTTTGAGTGAGGCCGTATTTTTTTTCAACGCGTCCAACGCTTCTTTTACTGGTGATTCTAACACATGCCCGTCCAGTTCAATCCAGAACAGATAGTCTCCAAGATGTGTTTTTGCCGGTCTTGAGGCAATGCTGGTGAGGTTAATTCCCCGTGAGGCAAACTCGCCAAGGGCATTGTACAAACTGCCGGGCTGATCTTTAACGGCAGAGAAAATAAAGGTGCTTTTATCGTTTCCAGATGGTTTGCATAACGTTTTGCCAACCATAATAAATCGGGTGAGGTTATTTTCGTAATCCTGGATATGGGTTTTTAAAACGGTGAGGTTGAATTTTTTGGCGAGGCCTTCGTCTCCGATCAGGGCGTCCTGTTTATCGGATTGGGTGACAAGTTCGGCTGCAACCGCTGTGGTTGGTGTACGAATAATGGCGCAGTTTGGAAAATAGGTCTGGATAAAATGCTGGCACTGGGCAATAGGTTGAGGATGGGAATACAACGCTGAAATATCCTCAAACTTTAAGGCTGTTTTAGCCATTAACGCATGATGAATCGGAAGATGATTCTCTGCAATAATTGTAGCTTGTTGACCGTGAATGAGGGCATCGAAGGTGTCATTTACAGGGCCTTCTGTGGAATTTTCCAGTGGCACAACAATCGTATCAAAATACCCTTCTTCCAATTTTGAAAAAAGGGTAGGGATATAGGTTTCAAAGACGAGTTCTTCGGGCTTTACGTCCGACATAAACGGCGTTGTGTCTAAAAAAGCGTACAATGCCTTTTCGGTGTAAGTTCCTTTTGGCCCGAAATACCCGATTTTCATAGGTTATCCAAGTTCCGGATACAGTTTGAATTTCTGTGTAAACGCCTGAACTTTTGCCGCAACCGTTTGTTTGGTAGCTTCATCATGAGGATTGGATAACACATCGGCAATCAAATGAGCGACCTGAGACATATCGTCTGCAGAACAGCCTCTGGATGTCATAGCCGGCGTTCCAATACGGATTCCTGATGTTACAAACGGGCTTTGGGTATCAAACGGAATGGCGTTTTTATTTACGGTGATGCCGACTTCGTCCAGAATGGCTTCGGCTTCTTTTCCGGTAATGCCTTTGTTTGAAAGATTTAATAGAAGGAGATGATTGTCAGTTCCGCCTGAAACCAGGTCAAATTGACGTTCTGTAAAGGTTTTGGCCATAGCCTGTGCGTTTGTAATAACTTGTTGCTGGTAGGTTTTAAATCCTGGTTCCAATGCTTCTTTGAAGGCGATGGCTTTTGCCGCAATCACGTGCATTAATGGTCCGCCTTGAGTTCCTGGAAACACGGCTTTGTCGATAGCTTTTGCATGCTCAGCTTTACATAAAATAACGCCGCCTCTTGGTCCGCGTAATGTTTTGTGTGTGGTTGTTGTGACAACATCAGCAAATTCAACTGGATTTTGATGCAACCCAGCCGCTACAAGTCCTGCAATGTGAGCCATATCTACCATAAATAGGGCACCGACTTTTTTTGCGATTTCGCTGATGCGTTTAAAATCAATTTTACGTGGATAGGCCGATGCGCCTGCAACGATTAACTTCGGTTTTGTTTCTAAGGCTGTTTTTTCAAAGGCATCATAATCAATCTGACTGGTGTCCTGTCTAACGCCATAAGGCACAACGTTAAAATAAGCTCCAGACATATTGACCGGTGATCCATGGGTTAAATGCCCACCATGTGCCAGATTCATTCCCATAATTGTGTCGCCAGGCTTAATCAACGCAAAGTAAACCGCCATATTCGCCTGCGCCCCAGAGTGAGGTTGAACGTTGGCATGATCTGCACCAAAAAGTGCTTTTACGCGCTCAATCGCCAGGTTTTCAACAACGTCCACGTGCTCACATCCACCATAATACCGTTTTCCTGGAAGTCCTTCAGCATATTTATTCGTCAGCCATCCGCCCTGTGCTTCCATAACGGCAAGCGATGTAAAGTTTTCTGAAGCAATCAATTCAATTTTGTTGCGTTGACGCTGAAGCTCAGCATCTAATGCATTTGTAAGTTCGGTATCCTGTATAAACTGTGTTTTGACCATCATTAGTGTAGGCCTTTCAAATCATAGAGTTAAACGGTTGTATATCTTTAAAAAGACACAAAAATTTTATAGCTATTTCAGCATCTTTACAACAGCCTTTACCCATGGAATAATGCCTTGCATATGGTTACATCACACTTGAAATTCACTGAAGAACACGAATGGGTAAAGCTGGATGGCGACGTTGCCACCATCGGAATTTCCTTGCATGCCTCCGAAGAACTTGGAGAAATCGTGTATGTGGATTTGCCAAACACAGGGTCTCAATTCGAGCAAATGGACGAGTTTGGAACGGTAGAATCCGTTAAAACCTTATCCAGTTTGTATATGCCTGTTGGCGGTGAAGTGGTGGAAATTAATAAAACGCTGGTAAAAGAACCGGGACTGATCAACGAATCTCCTTACGAAGATGGCTGGCTTGTAAAAATTAAAGTCGCCGACGAAAAAGAAGTGGATGATTTGATGACGTATTCTGAGTATCAGCAGTTTTTAGAATCACTGTAGGGTTTTGGTGATTTTTTAAGATTTTTTAAGAAACTTTATGTAGGTAGAGTTTCTGTTTGTTTTTTTTGTTTGCTCGAACTTATTTATTTCGACTTGCAAAAACCCATATCTTTCAGTATGTTAAGATTTTATAAAATAAATTCACTTTTTATTTAAATTTTAACTATGTAAGGGGTTTTTAATGAGGGGTATTAGTCGTTTTTTTAGTTTTTTTATTGGGATTGACGTTTTGTTTGGGTGTGACTGTGCTGGCAGATACGCCTCAAAACAGCATGACACTGACCATACAGGGCGACGATCCATTCAACACACCAGCTATACTAACAACGTCATCTACAGGCGGATCGTCATCGGCAACAGGTATTACAACTCAATCGGTTGTTGGTGCAAGCAGTGTTGGAGGCGCCGGCCAAACCTCAACCTCGCAGCTGGGCAGTATTTTAGGGTTAAGTCAAAATTATTTTCAAACGGGTGATATTAATTTAAGCCAGGGAGGAATGCAGCAAAGTGAAATAGATTTAAAGTTGCCTGGCCGAAATGGGTTGGATTTTAGTGTGATGAGAAGTTACAGTTCGCTGAAATACACCAGTGATCCTGATATTAACCCAACTGACCAAAAACTATGGGGCCCCTACGCAGGGAAAGGATGGGGCTTTAATTTTGGGATGCGGGTTTATGTGATTCGGTCAAATGATAGTAACAGTGTAGATAAAGTGTTTGTAGAAAGCATGGATGGTATTGAAGAGTACGAGGGATCCTTGTCCAAGCAACCTGGTAATTTTAATAAAACAAAAGTGATCACCAGTGGTGGAAAAATGGATCCAATAACAGAAGTTCAGTTCATAACGACAGACGGTAAGGTGTTTGCCTTTAGTAAGAAATTTTTTACAGAAAGCTATACAAAAACCGTTTCAGGACAAACGTACAGTTACCGATTTGATGCCTACAATCTTACCCAAATTCGAGATGTGGCTGGCAATGCCATCACATTTAGTTATCAGGATTTGGCAGCTGAAACATCGGCTGGTGAGCAGCTTTTGGGTGCGTATGTGGGAAAAGGAAATATCGATTATATTGGTAATAATGGGTACAAAAGCACAGGTCAAACCAAATATACAAAAACCAGAGTCAGTGGAGTGCTGGATACCTTTGGACGGCAAATCACCATGTATTATGGAGAGTCTAACAACCTATGCACAACAAATCCCGACCAAATGGTAAGCAGTATTGGTTATACAGGGATTGATGGAATCCAACAAAAGATTGTGTATAGCTATGATATCAACGGTTGTTTAACTAAGGTACAGGTTGGTAATTTACCTCCAAAGACTTATGACTACAGTGACTTTTCACCCCGATTCAAAGAGCTTCAGGCTGGATGGCGGGTAAATTTTGGTATTGGAAATTTTTGGATTTCCTATTCCAATCGTGCTTCCTATGATAATACGTTTTCTCAGGATCGTATTCTGTTGTATTCTTTCTCAGCTCTAAACGGAAAGCTTTTGAGTAAAATTACAGCCCCGTTGGGAGCAATGACAACGTTTCAATATGAAGACTGTTTGGTTACGATTCCAGATGGTAACGACATTAACCTTGTTCCTGGTCCTTCACTGCCTGTTGTTATCCAAAAACAAATTATTGCTGATGGAATTACCAAAACCTACACCTTTAATTACCCACGGGATAGCTATGGTTATTTATCAAAAGCAGGAAAATACCGCCCTCCAAAGCAGGATACGGATGCCTATTTTTTTAAAACGGTGACAATCGATAACCCCAACGAAATGTTGGATGAGAGCTATGTGTTTGAAAAAGGGATGGTTATTAAACGTACCCAAGGGATTATGGAAACCCAAACGTATTGGGATTATGAGAAGCTTCTCAAAGGAAAAGAGATAAGTCTAAAAAATGGGATTATTCAAAGCCAGGTTGAGTATCAATATGGAAGCTATTACAATCCCATTTCTGTCATTTCCAAAAAAGGCCCCAGTCTTATCCCCATTTCTAAACAAGAAACAACCTATGCGACAACATCCAAAACAGGAAGTGCCAATGATTTAGCCAACAAAAACCTGATTCACTTGGCGGAACAAAGCAAAGCAACGGATTTGACTACCAATATTGTGAGAGCCAGTTTTGTGGTTTACGATGCTAATGGAAATCCGCTGGAGTCCTATCAAGGCCTTAATACAAGCGGGAAACTCCTTAAAAAAATGGACTATGATAATAAGGGACGGGTAATTAAAGCATCGGCTCCACTTCCTAACGGCTCTTGGTTAGATGCTTTTACTAGCTACACCGAGGGACCCACGTATAGAATAACCCAAACGTTGAATGATAAGTCGAGTATACAGGAGTATGAGTTTAAAACAGGTCAACTGATTAAAACGACAGATCTTAACGGGAACAGTATCACATACCAATACGATCAGTATGGAAGGTTAACGGGAACTACGTACCCAGATGGTAGTCAGGATACCGTTGCCTATTCAGCTGACTTAAAAACCACAACTACAACCAGCGGTGGGATTACAGGCGTTCAAACGATAGACAGCTTGGGCCGACCGATTTTGAATCAGGCTACAGGCCAACAGGATGTCAAAGTGGAGTATTATTTTGCTAATCTCCCCAAAAAGACCTACAAAAAACAGAATGGAGTATGGGTACTTAAAAGCACAATAGCCTACGACACGTATTTAAGAAAAGTCAGTAAAACAAGTCCTGATTTTGGAACAACAACCTTTACGTATAATGATGTTCAAAATACGGTAACGGTTACGGATCCATTGGGTAAACAAAGCATCCAAAAAACAAATGAGTTAGGTCAAACAACTCAAACTACAGACCCGGCAGGAGGTATCACAACGTATACCTACAACGGTTTTGGAGAAACGACTCAAACAATAGACCCAAAAGGTTTGATTCATACGGTAGAAACGGATGATTATGGCAAACCGTTAAGAGGATTCCATACGATTAATCAAAACAAAAACCAAAGCCCAGCGAAGAGAAGTCAGACAACCTATAACACGTATGATCCAAGCACGATTGAAAGTGTGCAGATTTTCAGCAAAACAGATTCCACCAATCCGTATAGAACGTATGGGTATCAGTACGATAACGAAGGACGAATGAGAGCACTTCTTCTAAACAGCCAGGCTCAGGAAACATTAACCTATGAAGAGTCTAACCATAGCAACAGCAAAGGTAAACTGACCAAGGCCGAAACTCCTGATGCTATTTCCAGTTATGATTTTGATAACATGGGTAGAATTATTAAGGAAACAACAACGGTGAAACAGCTTAATAAAACCTGGGATATTCGGTACCAATACAACACGAATGGCCAACTGGTCAGCTTAAGATATCCAGACGGAAAACTGGTCGAGTATGTGTATAATTCCAATCAGCAACTGAGCCAGATGAAGTATAATGGACAGGTGATTTTAACGTATAACTATAACGAAAACGGAACGATAGCGAGCCTGACATATGGAAACGGCAGAACTGTGGCTTATAGCTACGAAAAAGAGGTTTTGCTCAGCAATATTTCTTATAACAGCAATCAGTATACCCAAAGCTATAGTTTTGATACGGTAGGAAAGATTACGCAAACGCAGCATAACGACTACATCAACGGTATTAATCCGTTAACGAGAAGTTACACGTACACGAACAAAGACGAGCTTAAAACTGTTAAATTTAATAATGTGCTGCAATACACCCACGACTTTGATGCCAATAGTAATTTAACCCGATTTGAGACTAAAAATAATCGTACGTTGCCAGCAAATAACATGGTTGTAGATATCGACAGCGATCAATTACTTCGTAAAAACCATGGGGATGGAAAATACATCGATATTACGTATGACCCTGAAGGAAATATGAGCAAAAAGACCTACAACTGGAGTAGTACCAGTGTAGATAGAACTTTGGGCTATGGATACAACTACCAAGGCCAGCTACAGGTTGTAAGCGAAAATGGCCAGATATTGGCGCAATATGGATATGACCACAAACGCCAGCGAGTTTACAGTAAAACAAGCAGCGTTCCATTCCCAGAGAAATACTATTATTGGAACCAGAGTGGGCAGGTAATCGGTGAGGGTATTACAGGTCAATATGGGACTGAATACAGTGTCCGTTACTTTTACAGTGGCAATGAAAAAATAGCGATGGAGAGACGGGATATTTTGACCGGAGACACGAAGCTATACTACTTTGTTAATAACGCTCAGGGAACCCCAGTATTGATTGTGGATAGTGAAACTAACGATGCTGTCAGTCGGATTAATTTGGATGAATATGGAAATA
>JACCDG010498897.1_pt1 | contig 42119 bp, 18 predicted proteins | sample 7442471 | NCBI WGS metagenome assembly JACCDG01 (sample SAMN15323444, study PRJNA562643) | freshwater metagenome | isolation source: river surface water | place: USA:Blue River Watershed | collected 2017-08-17
AGCTGTTCCAGTGGTCTGATTTTCCACAAACAAACCATAATTATTTGTTACATTACCAGCACCGGTTCTGACAGGATTTCTGACATATACACTATAGTGTGACTGAACATTACCAGTATTGGTTAAACTCAAACCAATGTTGGCACCATAAGAAGTTGTCACGTGACCGCTGTTATCAGAGGTAGTGAGCAGTCTCAGGGATTCCAGATTCTGGACATTGCCTGATCCACTAGCAAGAGCTCTGCTCTGGCTTCCCACCACCGTGATGTTGGATCCATTAACCGACGCGGTATAACGAGTTTCTAGATTTCCACCAATGTATGTCTGACCTGCTACCACTGTGGGTGCAACTATATACTCATTGCGAAAATTAGTGTTGTTAAGAGAATCAGTATCAGCTTGGTATATATGTACTCGATGGCTGGGGGTGGTCGTGCCTACACCCACTCGGTTATTATTGGCATCGATATAAAATGTATTGGTATCTACTGTGAGATTTCCGCTAATAGTGACATTGGTTGCTTGCAGGTTTCCCGTTAGCGCCAATGTATTAGTTGCATCGTTCCAGGACAGGCTGGAAGAAGTTGCGCTCAAATTGGTTGCACCAGTATAATAAGCCAAACGATTCACAGTGCCAATGTTAATAGTTCCCGAGGTAGGTGATATCCAGGTCAGGTTTCCACTACCATCTGTGCTTAAAAGTTGGCCACTGGTTCCACCAGTGATTTTGACATTGGCATTACCGCCCAGTTCAGCGTTGCCGGTTACTGTTAAATTGGCTCCCACAATGACGTTGCCAGTAACTGATGCTGCTCCAGTGATGCTGATGTTTCCGGCGCTGGCATTGCCGCCCACATTGAGATTGCCGGTGATACCAGCTCCACCAGTGATCCGCATGGTACCTGTAGTGGTACTGGTGCTGGCAATGCCGCCTGATATAGCTGCTGATCCTGCTGAAATGATATTACCCAGCGTGGCGTTGCCAGTGACACTTAAAATACCGCTAACGTTGTTGATATTACCAACTGTGACATTGCCTGAAAAAACGCCTGTGGTGCCACTGATGTTTGCATTATAGATACCGCAATTTAAGTTTGTGTTGAAATTTAAACCTATTCTGGGATCAGTAAAACCACTATATGCAGTACCAGTTAAATTTTGTCTGGACAGGATAGCTACTCTGGTTCCATCCACGTACATGGTGGCGACATATACGTCTGACGCTCCCTGTGTAATCGCTTCGGTTACGAATCCATTCTGTACACCTGTGGTTGCGTTACTGGGCCCCACTGTGATCCAGGTGCCAGTGGTTCCATTGTAGGCTTTGAGCTGAGCATTAACTGTATCCAACCACAAGTCACCATTCACTGGCGCTGCTGGTTCAGATACCAGGGCGCTGCTTACCTGTTTCCAGGTACTACCGGTGTAGACCTTCAAAAATCCAGCAGTATCCCACCACAGCTGGCCACTTACTGGATTACTGGGTGAAGAACTGTTGCTGAAATTTTCCATCAAACGGAAAAAATTCTGATTGAAGGAGGTTCCGAAACCCAGACGATTCTTACCAATTAACTGTACACCATACGTGGTATCCAGTGCATTATCTTCAATTGTTATTGTACTACCATTGGTTCTTTTAATCGTATAAGCCATTAGGAAACTCCATGTTAACTACTTAAATTGGTGAGTGTTTGCACTCGAATAGTGTAATCAATCTGAATCAAACGGTTCAAGCTCTTTTGCACTGGGTGAAATATCACATGAGTCAGCAGTTTCCCACCAGCACTTTTAAGACCCAGTTCATCAAAAACATAATTGTCATTGAAGTCAGTGGTGTTATCAGATACTGATTGTCCTGCTGGTTCATTGTAATTTAGCAAACAACTCACCAGTATGTCAGTGTATGCTTTGCCCACTAAATGACTCACTGTCATCTTGTTGTTGGTGGGGTCTGCATTTACGCTAAACTGTTGACTAATCACTTTGCTATAGGTCTGATTGTACAGTGTGGCATTAACCCCAGCGTAGTTGGGTGTTTTGTATGTGATTACTCCAGTGGGGCTGACGTCTGTACCACCATTACCAAAAGCCATGGTTTTAATAAAACCACTGGCGCTCTCACTGTCGTTGGCGTTGAGTGGCCCGGCGGTGATGCTCTTGGCTAATGCTTCTGAAAAATTTTCATAATGGATGGCGTTTTTGCGATCAACCAGTATTTCACCAGTCAGTGCATCTGTAATACTCACCCATCCTTTGATATCCAATGCTATATTCATTATGCCCTCATATTCACAATCTGTTGATTGGTTTCTGGATCAAAAATTCTCAAGTGACCCTCTACCCACAACGCTGGAGTTTCATTTGTTTTGGTTTGCGGTTGCTCTGGTTTCTGGTCCACGGCATCTGAGTTTTCAGTGTTCATATGTCTTATTTATGGAAGCAAAGCCGGTTTATTTACCAGAAACAGAGCAACTTCTGTAGTGCTTGCCTGCAAACCAGCACCATCAGCTGCCTGGCTATTACCCACTTTAGTATACCAAGTATTGGCATGGTTTACCAGTGAGTTAGTGGCAACTTTGGTAAAAGGTTTAATGGCGTCGGTGATTAGATCTCCCATTGTGACCAAGCTGTTGGCCGTGACGGCTATGTTGGAACTCAGCGTCACTGTGCTATTTCCAGCGTCAATGCTGGACACTGTAGCTGCAAAAGTCAGCAATTGATTATCAAACACCACATAACTCTGATCCAATGTCACAGTGTTGCCGGACACTGATGAAACTCTGGGTAGTAGATTTGCAGTGCTTACAGAACTAGCACCACTTACTTGCATTCCAGATACTATTCCGGCGGCATTACCCACTTGTATGGCACTACCTGATACTGTTCCTACAGATTTGGTTTGCACACTGCCTGTGCGTACCAACATGCCCACTGAAATGTCATTGACACTGTCCAGAGTCAGCGTGTTACCTGTTGAATTAGCTGTAGCAGTACGAGCAACACCATAAATTCCCACCGATCCTGGGAATTGTTCAGCAGTGCTGGCTACTTCAACACGAGTACCTGAAGGATGCACCAAGGGAACATGAGTACCCAATGTTCCACGCATCAGACCACTTACTGTATTGGAAGTTCGATCAATAAACAAGTAGGTAATACGCTCGCCACCCACAAAGAACGCACCTCGACTGTTGGTGGCAGGATTGGTATCTGGAAAGCCTGCCACACTGGTCAGATAAACAGTGTCATCATATGCACTGAGATTAGCTGATAGTGTTGTGGTTCCCGAAGCCGGTATGGCATAATAGTAAACATTTTGCATCATATCCTGGAATACACGATAACCAATATTAGCTGTGCCTTGTGCAAAAACACGCATGTTTAAGGTGTCATACAAACGACCGTTAACGTGTTCCTCAGTGCTGGAACCAGTGAAATTGTTAACAAATCCAGTTCCATCCACTGTGATGTCAGCTGCTCTGATGCCCAGATACTGATCAGCAAAATCGCTGGTTATCAAAGTGTCCACCACTGAACTTTGACCGTATCTGCTGACTCCCTGTGTAATTCTGAAATCAGCTAACTTACCCACAAAAGGATCAGTGGTGCTGCCCATCAACAACGGCAATGCTGTGTCGCTGTCACCAAAATCATAGGGGGCGTATACGCTCTGTATCAATGTGCCGTTCACAAACAATTTCAGTATGCTGTTGTATCGATCCAGGGACACAAACAAGGGGGTATCGTTTTCAGTATGATACTCTGACAACATTGTTTGTTTGGTTCCATAGGCATCCTGTATGTAAAATACCACACGATGCTGGCCGCTGGCATTGGTCTGTATCTGACCAGTCAGGCTGAAATTGCTGCGATTAAACTTCAGCTCGGCTGGCATAACCAATGTCTGAGCCTGACTCAGTGTGATGGTGACACCATCACTGTCAATATCTGCAATGGTAACTGGAGCTATATTGGATGATACAATCTGTAATCCGTCCACGTACATTCCGGTTCTGAGTGAATCTGATACACCCGATGGCAGTGTGACCACAGTGCTGGCTGACACATTGGCTGCAATGTTGGCACTGACAAAATCACTGAGTACAAACACTGTGAGGTTAGCGTTGGTTTTGGTAAATCTTACTCGATCGCCCAGCGCCAAGGTCACAGTGCTGGCCAGTGTTACTGTTTTGGCACTGACATTTACACTGTTGACATTGATGGGTGTAGTGCTTCCAGCAGTAAACATCTTCATGTTGGCAACCACACCGTCCACACTGTCCAAATTTACCGTGGCACCAGCAGTCACGTTGGCTGTGACCTGGTGAGCTACGTCATTGAACCAATATTCCACAGTGAAATCACCCACACCCAGATTGTAGTCTGGATGAGTGCCAGCGTCCAGGATACTATACTCGCCTCCAACAGAAGCAGGTATCACAGTAAGTGCAGGAATGTCAGATTTTCCTGTGTCGGGTATAAAGGTTAAACTGGTATCATCAGCAATGGTTTGTTCAGAATCCAGTGTGATAGTTTTGGTTCCGGTGTTGATAGCAGTAATTTTAGGCTCATCTACTATGCCATAACCGCTTACCACCATGCCTGTGCTAAGATCCCATACTGAATCCAGTGTCACAAAAGTGCTGTTTTCCACTGATCCATTTGCAGTTTTCACCACACGGTAAGGTACTGATGAAATAGTTTGGCCTTCCACTTTGACCAGTGATTCTGTGTGAACTGTGAGAACTTTCTGATTTACACTGACGTCACTAAATGCTTTGCGATTTCCCACTGTTTCAAAACGGATTTCATAATCACTGTTGCCCAATTCGTAAATTTCATTGGTCAGTGACTCAAAGCCTGTTAACAGCACAACTTTATCAAAGTATGGATCATCATTGGTGCTGCGTCCGTATCCGTTTAGCGGAATCTCGTAATTTGCAGAATCATATCTGAGCAAACCACGAGTCAATCTGACTTCGTCCATATAGGTATCTGCAGGACTGGTGCCATCGCGCTTGATACCCAGATACAAGTCAGTGCTGGTAAAGTTAGTGGCAGCAGAGTAGGTGCCTATCTGAACTCCGTCCAGATACAATGCCATCTGGTTATTTTTGCGTTCTATAGCAACATGCTGCCACACGTCACGATACACAGTGCCACCACTGATAGTTCTCAGTGTGGGCACAGTATCATAGAATGAACAGGTTAATGTATTTGTGGGTGAGACCAGAATTCTGAATCCGTTGTTGGGTGTAGCGTTGAAGTTATCCACCAATACCTGTTCCTGATTCAGTGTCTGGATCCGGAAGAAAAACTCAAAAGTAAAATCTATGGTTCCACTGGCCAATTGTGCTATATCAGGACTGTTACCAGCACTGGTACTAGTGATAGCTTTGATATATCTGGGATTGGTTGTGGTAAACAGTGCTGGTGCATTGTCTGATATCTGGAAAATGATGTTGTTATCCTGATCACCAATGCTGATTCTGTTGCTGGACTGGCTGAAGCTAGCTGATCTGGTTCCACGTATTTTCTGTCTGGTGCTGAACACCGTGTCAAAATAGTGTGCTGAATCAAATTGTGCCATTACAGATACCTGGCCAATCTGATGATCCTGTGTGTCTGCTAGAGCACCTGTGGGTACCAGATGCGTCTGAACAAAATCATATCCATCCACTAGAGTGCCTGGGAACTCAGCTCCAGTCAGCAATTGAGCCAAATCTGATGTTACCATGCTGTTGGTGGGTTCGTACAAAGCAGTTATGCGAGTAGCTGCGTCAGTGTTGATGACTTCAGACTGTGTCATCAATTTCCAGTAAAGGGTGTTGGTTAAGGCTGTGGCAACTGGAACAGCCGCCAATGCCTTGTAGAAGTCACCAGTGGCTGAGTTTCTGACTACATCTCCAGTCAAATAAGTCTGACTGGTCTGATGATCCTGAATTGTGCCACTTACTCGATCAAATTTAATGGTGGTGTCAAAAGATCTGATCAGTTTGTTTTCCAGCACCGGAACCAATACAGCAGTTCTGGGTACTTGTGGATTGTTGGGTGACAGCTCAACCCAGAAAGTGGTGTTGCTGAGAGGAGTACCTGCAGGTACGCCACTCTGTGATTCATAATACAGTGTGCTGCCACCTGGTGGAATATAACTGACCACTGTGCCTGAACTATAGGTAGTGGCGTTGCTCCAAGCCGCAACACTGTGCCCGCCAGTGACAGTCACAGTGGGTGTACTGGTATATCCTGTGCCAGGTGTTACAATAAAGTCAGAATCTTTGACCTGACCTGTGGTTGTAATAGCTGCCACTGCTGTGGCTCCTGATCCACCTCCGCCGCTGATCACAATAGTGGGTGGTGATGTGTAACCCTTACCAGGGTCAGCTAGCTCCAATCTGACTAGGTCATAGGTATAATTGTCGAACCAGTTGCGATAAGGACTTTGTAAAAATCTCTTATAGTCATTGGCAAAACTACCACTGGGTGAGCGCAAACTCCAATCAGTGTAAGGCAAAGCCGGTGCTGGGGGCATCGTGTAGTCGCCGTTTTCATAAACTGGTACGCTGGTTTCACCCTGATATTCTGTTCTGAGGCCTGTGGGAACTCCAGCAAAAGTGGGTCCAATGACGTAGGGATAAACTGGCTCATTGTTTTCATCCACAGTCACAAAATAAGCGTAGGTGCCATATGGATATTCAGGAGTAACTACGAATCTACCGTTGTGCTGATCCAAGGTGCCGGTTCCAGCTACATATTGCCAGTCTTCAATGTAGATTCCATCAGGAGATCCCAAAGTGGCATACTTGGTGCCATTTTGTATGTTTTGCTGTACCAGTCTGAGATCGGTTTTTAGACGATAGCTGCTGGTATTGCGAATGATTCCACCAGTACCATCAGTATTAGCATATCCGTAAGGTCCATAAATTGGATATCCGTCCAGTGCAAAACCCAGGATGGGGCTGTGAGCCGCTGGATTCTTGGTATACAACAATACTGGATCCATGCGATACACATAAGCATCATTGGTGGTCAGGTATCCATTGCTGGCGTCAGGTCCAGCATATCCATTGGTTTCCACAATGTTTTCGGTATAGATTTCCACCTCGCTGGGGTCAGCAGCACTTACCAGTCGGTCCTGGAATTTGCCCACCACACTGTAAAACGGAACGCCATTAATTGCTATACCAATTTCACTGTCGGGTCTGACTGGATACTTGGTGGGTTTTTCTACAGGATAAGTGTTTATAGCAAACACCCATTCCTGGCCCTGAGCTGTCAGTTTGGTGGTATTGGGCCAGGTTCCCATGGCATGGTTAGCTAATCCATTACTACCAATGTACAAAATGTCCTCTACCAGATTCAATGCAGTGTAGTTGTTCAGGAAGAACTTACCCTGTTTGGATCTGGTTCTGCCCTGGTTTCCAGCAAATTGTGCTTGATACCAAACTTCATCATACAGTGCAGGTAAGTCAAAATCACTTACTGCAACATAACTGTTGTCCTGCAAGTCATAGCTGTTTACATAATCTCTGATTCTGCTGTGGAAAGGTTTATTTTCCTCAATGAAATCTCTGACAAACTGTTCATCATCGCTGCGGAAATTGGTTTGACGATTTAGATCTTTTACACGATGTTTGATGTTAACAAAACTGGTTCTGAACAACCAATCCAGGTTGCCGCTTTCCTGTAGAGCATAGCGCAATACAGCAAAAAATGCTCGATCTGCTATGAAACTCAGGCTATCTACCAGGATATTGTTATTCAAAGCATTTAAAATCAGTCTAATGGACAGAGCCTGATCATTGTCAAATCCAATAGTGCTGTCAAAAGGAGCTTCATCTAGACCAGTCAGAGAATAGATGTTATCTAAAAACTGTATGGTTCCAGATTGCAGGAACACCGGCGTTAACGAGCCGTCAGCTTCATAGACATACACTGCTCGTTTACGATCACCGTTATCCAAAATTTCAATGGTTTCACCAGCCACTGGAACTATGCTGCTCAGATATCCTATGTGGTTCAGAGTATGATCTGCAGGTTGACCCTGATAGTCATCACGACTCCAATCCACATATTTCCAGTAACCGTTCAGATTGTAAAATTGTGAATTTACAGTTTCCCAACTGCCATTAACCAATTTTACCAGATTCCAACCAGCAAACAGTGCAGTGCGGTCACTTTCCACTAGTACCTGTGTGTTTTCAGCATAATCTGCAACATTCAGTATCAGCAGAGTTTCACGATCCGGTACTCTGAACTGATAAGTGTTAACTGCTGGATAATCCTGTTGAAGTCGGATATTTTCCAGCGTATTGATGTTAGCAATTATTGCTGTCCGTAGATTTCTGTTTATGGTGTCAAAATAGATACCCAACGCCTTTTCACGATCTCTGAACATGCTTTGTCTGGGTCTGACCAGAACACCATAACGGTCTTCGGAATTCAAACTGCTATCTGGAACTTCCAGATTATCACGGTCAATACCACTCAGGCTGTCCACCATCTTGGCAAAAATGGGAGTTCTGAGCCAGCTTAGACTACCGTCTTCACTGAGTAACTGATATTCACTGTGCAAACGATTATTATGATCAGTTAGTACATAATCAATGTGCAGTACATATTCAGCACTGTCCACATAGCTTTTGACATTGTACAAGATCACACTGTTGTTGGTAGCTGGAGCAATCATGGGCAATCCAGAACCCTGAATGTCACGCAAGCCCACACTGATATCAGCAGCACTGACTGGATGTTTGGCGCCCACTGTGGTTTTGTTTATGACCCAGAAATAATAGGTATTGTTGACAGGATTGTAAACAAAAGCAGCAGCCGGATCCACATAGCCATCCTGATTGGTATATTCAGCAGGTGGCACTGAACTAGCTACCCATTCGCGGATAATGATATCAGTGTCTCTGAACCAACGATTGTAGTTGTTGATGCGATCAGCAAGCTCTCCTTGTTCATATAGCAGTGTTCTGAGTTTAGCAGTGCTAAACCAGGTCTGACCCACTTGTGCAGCTCCCCAATAGGTGCTGCCTGTGTTACTGGCAGGGGTAGTGCTAGCAGTCCACTGATCTGCGTTAAAGAACACGGTGTTGTTGGTTTCTGTAGCAGTGTAGATTACACCATTGTACATCACTCGACTACCAGGCTCATAGGTGTAACCACTTCTCCAAATGGGTACACCATAGCTAGCCGGATCCATTACGCTGATGTAATTGATATACTGGGCAATGGCGCCAGGCAATAAACCATTGGCTATGTCCACCACATCCAGATCCACAGCTTTTTCTTTTGTGCGTTCGTTATAGATCCAGGCTCTGAAAATACTGCGTGGTTCCAGTGCTGGTTGTTGCTGACGATTCAGCGTCCATCCTTTGAGCAGGTTTTCATTGGTGTACACAATCACATTGTTAAACTCATCGTTGCTGAGACTGTCACCTACCCAGATACGATACAGGTTTCCAGTAAAGAACAAGTTAACATCACCTGCTTTGTCGTACTGAATAGTTTTGACTCTGGTCAACTGAGCTGTATCGCTGGACGTACCCATTGCAGTTCGACCTGTTCTGAGTAATTGATACAGTAGCAAACGTTGTGTAGATTGTGGTGTACGATCATAAAACACAGTGCCACCACTGTCAAATTTGCTGGATGTTGGAGCTTCTGACGCATTGGGATCAGAGAACGTTAACACAGTGCCTGATGCCAAACCACTCTGAGTAACACTCAGGCTTATGGACTTGGTACTGGTGCTGATACCAATCACAGTGGGTGTGCCAGTTACTCCAGCACCTGTCATACGATAACCTATCTCAATACCGTCCACTGAATCCAGTGTGATTACTGAGCTGTTGACAAAGGTCAAAGCCACTGTGGTTACTATGTCTATAATATTATCAAATGTTGTTTGTGAACTATCCAGATAATCTGTATAATCCTCCACAACACCCAGCACTCCATCAGTGATCCACTTAACCGTCTGGCCCAACTGACGGCTCTTGAGGTCTGTATTGAAAATGCTCTGAACCAGATCATAGTTGCTATTGATGTTTCTGAGCACTGCGGTGTAATCAGTTGTCACTATGCCGTCCACAAATTTGGCACTGTCAAAATTTATACTTACATTGCTAAAAGCATTTTTAGTTGCAACTACACCAGTAAAGTCACTGACATTATTGATGTTGTTTACCAGAACATCCACGCAGGGCTGCAGAGTGAATGTTAATCCTGTGGTTGTTCCAGTTGTTGTGGTTAGTGAGCTTATACCAGCCGTTGCATTGGCGTAGCTGTCTGTAATTGTGATGCTGGTTCCACTAGCCACTGCTGAAACATAATAGGTTGTGGGATTAGAATACCCTGTGATTGAACCTGTACCACTCAGTGTACCCGACACAGTGATAGGCTGGCCCTGATAGTAACTGCCGCCAGTCACTGTCAACTGTCCATTGGTTCCGGCAATATTCGCACTGGTTATCACAGAATTAGCTCCTGCACTTACCAACCAGCCGTTTACTCTGATCCATTTGTTACTGGGAACTGGTAGCAGATCTGCCTGGTTCACTGTCACTGTGCTGTTGACTTCACTGTTCAGTGTTCTGAGATCAATGCGACCGTGATTGTATACGGTAACATCATCCACAGTATTGGTGACCTTAGGCACACCCACTGATAACCAATTGTCGTTGATTGCAACACTGTGTCCAAATTCGGTATCTGAAGCACCGCCACTTACAATATCAACCAGGTCATACTGCAACAGATCTGTTTCCACAATGGTTCCAGCTGGAAGAGTAGTGGTAAATTCCACAGTGGTGTTTCCAGCAGTCACAGCAGTATAGTGAGTTCCACTGGTCTGTTGTACGCCATTCTTTTTCACAACCACTTTGGCCACAGTGCCCACTGTGCTGCCCAGTGCTACAGAATTGGCAGCCGTACCGATAAAGGTTTTTTCCACGTCCCGGTTAAACACATATACCTTGCCAGTACCAGCAAACGGTGATCCCACTACCAAATTGGTGCCATCATTGTTGGTGTCCAAACTGTATCCAAATAAGCCACCAGTTGAGCTATCTGGATCAGCAATGGTTTGAACCATCTGATAGTAATTGGCAACTTGAGTCACTGTGATAGCGTTTCCACTTACATTTCCAGTAAAGGATATCACATTACCACTCAGGGTATAATTTACCACAGGCGATTGAATTTCTCCAGCCACTACAACTTTTATACTGTACTCGTTATCAGGAGTGAAACTCATGGTGTAATTGGAACTGGCGTTACCAGTAACAGACCAATTTGCTGTGGTGTTGGAATTGTTAAATCTCTTGTAAACATATACCTGACCAGTGGTACTGGGTTTGGTTTCTCCCACAAACATCCACTCGCCGTCAGTGGATGCTGCTATACTAGCACCATAGTAAGCTGATGATGCGCTGCCTTGTAATATCTGATTGACTGCATAACTGTCGCTTAGAGCTTGTAATATGTAAACCTGTCCACGGTTGCTGCTATCAGTTGCAGTAGCAGCAGATCTGCCCTGTGTCAGATTGACTACTTGTGTACCCAGATACAGTGTGTCTTGTCTTTCTCCGTAGGTACCGCCTAGTGGTCCAGCAGTAAAGGTTTCAAAATCCACGTTTAGATCACCAGTTACTCCCAGAGCCAAATTGGTATTACGGAAACTCTTCACAGTTACTTTATTATTACCAGATTTTCCCAACCACAATCTTCGATCAGTTTCGTCCTGCGCAATGCTGGTGGTAATAATACCCACTGCATTACCAGTGATGGGATTTTGGGAGTCAGGCAAGTTTACACTACCAGTTGCGTAGGGCTCACGGAAGTCAAAAACAGCCCAACCCAGGTTATTGTAGTCTATGTAAACTTTGCGATCACGTGGCAGATAAAGTTTGTCCAGATTGCGATTTAGATCTGCGCTACCGATGTCATTGTATCTGAGTGTTTCGTAGGTGTACACCGGATTGCCAGCAGTTTCTGTATTGTACTCCACGGTGTCAAAAGCCAGCAAATCCACAGCAGGTGATGTTACACTCAACATACTGACAAATCCTGTGCTGGGCATGGCTCTGTTGGAAACCACTTTAAAAGCTCCCTGTAATAACAGATTTGCATCGTTAATGTCCAACACCACAATTTGATCTGTGGTCAGATCCAATACCTGATCCAAAAACAGTTCCAGAGTATTTTGAGCTGAATTTTTTCTAATGGCTACCAATTTTGCACTGGAATTTTTCCAGGATATCACATTGTATTTGTTGTCTGTGGCCAGTGTTTCGTCCACTGCAATCCAGATCCAATTTCCGTATCTTACATTTTTCAGCAAATTCTGTATGTCTGCTGTCTGTGTCAGAGATTCCAGGCTGCTGAAAGTCAGTGCTTGTTCCTGTTCTGCAGTGTATTCCAGAGTAGTTGACTTGGCTTTATTGTATATTTCAGTGGGTAGCACTGGTCCAGCATCAATAAATCTGCCCTCTTCTCTGATCAGCGTGCCTGCATTGTTGATAAAATTGGTGGTCCAGTTGGTGGACTTTTTATACAACTCACTGGTACTTACCCGAATCAGGTTAGAACTGTTGGAACCGTCAGCAAATTCCACCGCCAGGGGATTGTTGCTTTCGGTTTCGTTGATCAAACTTACTTCCACATATCCAGTACGACCAGTTGCACCGTAGTCGCCCAACTTGATGGCGTATTCTTCAGTTACAGTGAAGTCTGCCAACAAATCGCGCTGACCAGCAGCAGTAAACTTATCCACTGCATTGAAGCTGCCCTTTTCTTTGACCCAGCCGCGATAAAATTCAGTCTGATTGTTCAGATCCAGACCCAGGTTGGCCAACCAGGTTCTTTCCACATAACCCAACGCATTGCATCTCAGTCTGGTAAAGTCACTGACGTTGGGAGTATGATTGATGTCATATGCTCTTTCCAGGTCCAGTGTTTTGGCACCAATGCTGGGTAGCAAACGATTCTGATAGGTTACATCACTGATGCTGAATTTGCTAACCTGAAACTCAGGAGCACCAATCACAGGTTCCAGAGCTGTATAATTGCGATTTTTATATTTGACAATATCACCCTGTAGGTAATCAGTATTGGGCTGCCATTCTGGTACTGAACTAAACATCAACAGATGACCAGCACTGTTAATGGTACCATCCCAATCATTGGTTTTGAGACCAGTGATTCTCAAGCGATTTTGACGGATTCCCAAAGCTGGATTGAATATCAAATCTCCAAACACAGTCTGATTCTTTACAATCAGTTTGTGTTCGTAAGTCACAATATTGGTTCTCAATGCACTGATGGTGCTAAAAGGCTGTAAATTGTTGATGTAAGTTATGTCCTGATCACGGAATACATCAATGTCACGGTTGCTGATGATGTTCTGATTTTCATCCAGGATCAGATTGTCTGGCAACATCAGATTTTGTAAAGTACCAGCAATGGGTGTGTATTTCAGAATACCTGAACCGGGGTTTAATACCAGACTCAGACGCTGAGATCCACCGGAACCAGTGCTCCAGTTATATCCACTCCATTTAATAAACTGAATAGCAGCATCAATCCAGTTGATACGGTCCTGTTCAGGTTGAGTTTCAAAAACAAATCCCTGACGTGTCAGGTGTTCTCCGTAGCTGACCAGGAAATCCACCACTGTCTGTTTGCTAACAAATTCGTAATCATAGGGAACATAGATGGGATTGTTCTGAAATTCAGTATAGTAAGCATAGGTCTGTGAACCCACTTGAAACTGACGTGGAACTGTGTTGGTGTTGCTGGGGTAAATTATGAAGTATGGATATTGACGATCATACCCAGTTACACGATACCCGTTGGCACTGCGAGTAATAATCACTCCACTATAGGAAGCCACATCCACTGGCACACTTTCACTGAGTAATAGCTCGTAATCTTCTTGTGGTACTTTGACTGTGTTACCCTGAGTCTGAGCACTGTTTTGTTCAGCATAAACCTGAATGTTATCCACATCAGCAAATGCTGCCATCTTGTATACCAGATTTACATTGCTATTCGCAATGACATTCTTGAACTGTTCGGGATTTTGACCCTGCCCTCTTAGTGTTTCCACCACAAAGTTCAAAATACTATGACGTCTGATGATGTTGCCGTCAGAGTCAACATCCACTGTGTGAATTTTTACATCATTTATGCCAGGGAACTGAGTTTCCAGGTATCTAAAACCCACATAACTAGCAGATGTGGTTCCCACACTGTCAATCAGAGTGTAGGGTTTGTAGTTGTCCAGATCCCACAGTGTACCCAGCATGAACTGAGGATTCTGTAAAATTCTGGCGTTAAGCTGAGCAAATCTGAAACTGCTGCTGCGTCTCCAAGCAGTTTCTGCCGGAGCGTTATCATTAAATGTATACTGATTTCTGGCTGAGCTGGTTATTAGCCCTCCAATCAGATAAGCATCCACCGGATTCAATAATGTTCCACTGCTATCCACTGGCACAATATCCAACAGAGTGAAATTGCCAGTTCTTTCGGTGTTCTGAATCTGTGTTGAGCGAGCGCCCAATACACTCTTGAAATTGCCACCATTGGCTACACCGTTTTTCAAGTCTTCCCACAGCACCAAGTTGGTTCCAGTGTAGGGAGCAGGACCATACACCGACTCCCACCAGGTGGGCTTGCGGGTAATACCCAGCATTTCCCAAGGATGAGTGTGCGGACGATCAGTGTCATAAAAGTCCCGATAAATACCTCTCCAGTATCCCAGGCACAGCTGATTGGTGACTCTGTCGCGACTGCCGCTGTAATTGTAAGTGAAAGGATCAGAGTCGTCATAAACACTCACTGAGTAATTCACACGATTATTAGCCACCCACTCGTAAAAATACTTACGATAGATACTGGCTTCTTCAGTCATGTCATACAAAGAGTTACCATTGAGTTCTCTGAACTTTCCAGCGCCAGGAACTCTGCTCTGTATTACATTGTTCCAGAGATCACTGTCCAGTTTCACATTGTTGAAAATTCTGAGTTCTAATTCCAGAATCAGCTGGTCACGATAGTCATTGTATGCTGTGACGATGCTGCCATCATGTCCCTGTATTACTCGGGTGGGTGTGCGATAGGTGTCGTCCAGATAAATCTCAGGCACAAACAATGGACCCAAACCCAGCTTGGCAGGAGTTGCTGGTACATAACAACCATCTGTGTTGGTGAATTCCACCAAACGAAGTTCATCATTGACTCTGAGAGTCTTCAGAATGTTTACCACAGGGCTGGTTAGATCAAATTCGTAATCTGTGCCTCTGATCAGTTGGTGACCATTCAGATAAACCAGCACAGCTTGATTGGATGCACGATTTTCAAAAACATCGCTGAGGTCATATTCAGTTTGTGCAACATCTTCAATCAGGTATGTGATAGCAGTTCCATTGATGGGTACCATGTCACTGGTATACCAAGCCTGGTCACTGGTTTTGTTCTGCACCAGCACTTTGAAGATTTCATCCACTGCCTGTGGTACACTCATGGTCTCAATGGCTTCAATCTGATTGCTGGTTTCAATAAATTGTAATTTGAACTGCTCGTAATCTCTACCAGTGGTGTTGATGGCTCTTTCAATATCATACCTAGTGTCAGTGAGCATCAGTGTGGGCAACACACTGAATCCTTCGTGTAACATGATCAGACCCGGATTGGCTCGATGATCCTGATTTTCCAGTGAATTATCAGTAACCAGAGGCGTTATACGATGACCATGATTGCTGTGCAGAGCATCTGCGTGGCTCTTGAGATCACTCAGTGTAAATTCAATGGGTCTGGCATTGTAGGGATTGATTTCGTACTGAGTGGGAACATCAAACCAACTGTTGGGAAGCACTGTGCTGGAAATCAGTTTGATCAACAGCTGGCTGTCTAAACTGATGTTCTGGTAATAAGGATTCAGAGGATCCAGCGCATCCACACTGATTGAAATTCTGATGATGTTGCCCATCTGTTGAATAGTGAACAGATCATTATAGAGCTGTACTCCGTCCACAAAGATTTTGTTGTTATAGGCGTTTTGAGTATTCTTGACCAACAATGTACCAGGAATGTCATAACGGAACTCAGAGTTAAAAACCAGTTCAGTTGAATCTGCCAGGGTTTGTATTGTACTTAGAGTAATGGTTTTGTTTACTGCATCCACTGATGTAATTCTGGGCAGGCCCACAATACCAGGTCCAGTTACCACCATGCCTTCCTGAATGTCATTAACACTGGTCAGCACCACATTGATGTCTCTGACGACTTCGCCAGTCACTGTTTGTGAATTCACATTGGAACTCAACACCAACTGAGATCCAGGAACTTCCAGATTCTGGTACAGTTCCAGGTTGTTTAATATTCTCTGCCAGACATCGTATTGCTTGATTTCACCTGTGCAGGAATCCACTATTTGTGCTGTTCCGGTGTTAACCTGAACATTCTGGCTGGTGCCAGCTTCAATATTGCTGATATAGTTAAACACGTCAGTTTCAAATGTATTTGAAAAACTGATATCACCCACATTATTGATGGTACGGTAGGTTATTCCAAATCCCAACACAGGATCATTGGCCGCGGTGGGGTTAAGTTTGTACTCAAACAGAGTGCTACCGTTAAAATTGGTGCTGTTGTAGACACTATTATCGCCAAAACTCACATCATTGAAATCAAAAACATCAAACAAGGGCTTTTGCTGTATTTGATCTTTAACCTGACTGCTTTGGGTCCAGGTTTCAGTCACAGTGTCCCAGAACCAATTGGTTCCACGATTCTGATCTCCCTGCTTTACTGATACGCAACTGCCTGCAATGGATGTGGAATATTCCTGCAGGAACACTCTGGGTCCCTGATCAGTCACTGATTCAAAAACTATAGTGCTGGGGTTAGTGGCTGCATCCAGGTACATTCTGCAGAAGTTCACCGTGGAACCTGCAGGTGCCGAAATAGCTGTACTCAAAGTTACCTGATTGAGCACTGGGTCAACCACATTTACTAGTGATTCCCCCACAAAACCAGCGCAATCAGCTCTCATTCCCACTTCAATTCCACTCACGTCATCCAGATCTATCACTGAACTGGATATAGTCGCATTGTTGATCAACTTGGGCTGAATCAGCTCAGTCACTGTGGTCACTTTGTACCGGAACCAAGTGTTGGCATAGGTGTTACCATTGATAACTTTTACATAGAACCCGCGAGCATAACTGGAAGGATTTCTGGTGTCAGTGTCTCTGGTCAGTACACCACCGTTATAGATATAGATACCATTTTTGGCTGCATTGGTTTGCTTCCATACCAACACACGATCATTGGTTTGCAGAGTATAACCATCAATGGTGGCACCAGGTGATGACAAATTAATATTGGCAGTGGTGGCTACTTTGACGTCTGCTTTGTTGAACAAATTGTAATTGCCGTCCACGTCCACATACTGTACCTGATAGATTTTTTGTCTGACTGCTGCGTCAGTATCGGCGTTGAAAATCACCAGATCGTACTGATTCAGAGCCACGTTTCCATCAATGCTGATGGCCTGAGTGTCAGTGATATTACGTCCATTGATCTTGCTCAATGCATCGTTGACTTTGTTGGTGTCCAAGTAATTCACTGTGGGTAGCGCAACTGCTCCAAAATTATACAACTTCAGTCCAGCCACGAATTCCACAATGGGTCTGACTGCATTGTAGTTTACAGCAGGGCTGCTGAATATCTGACCCTGGTTGGCCAGATACTCCAGGCTCTTGTTTACTACCTGCTTGTTAAACCAACGATTGCTGCGACTCCAGGGATTGCGATCCAGGCTGGCGCGATTGATGGTGATATAATCCGGATCCTGTGCGTAATCCAGATACTCCTCACTTAGAACCAGATCCTGATAGGGAATCAGCACAATCTCTTTGCCTACACCTTCCACTATGTAACTGGGTTTTCTGAGTACCTGTACAAATGCTCCACTCTGATGTGGTGCAGTGACTGAATTTTCCTGAGGTCTAACCACAGTCACAGTGGTTGCTGCCAAATTGACTCCAGACACCAACATGTATTCGTCATCAATCAGCAACAGGTCACCAGCTCTGATCTTGTTTACATTGCTCAATTTGATGGTGATTTCTTCGGTGGCTGTAATACTGTCCAGAATTTCACCCTCTGACACATCAGTGGTAACTCTGTCTACCAGTATGTATTCAATGTATCTGCTGGGTTTGGTGTCGGTGCCAAATCGAATATGCAATCCATTGATAAATTCAATACCGTTGCCGCTGGTGTAATAGGGTTTACACAAAATCTCTGATTCAACATCCAGAGTGGGTACTTCACTGTTCACAATGATCAGAGGCAAAACATTGACATCACTTTGATCGTCTTGCAGATACAAAGTGGTGTAATTGCCACTCAGCTGAGGCATACGCAGGAAGAATCCCTTGAGAGCATCAGTGGATCCAGCAGGATTATATGCGTTGGCTTTCTTGTACCAGCTGGTGTTGCGATAGGTAATACCATCCAGTACGTCCACTCGATAGTCAGCATCAACTTCACGAATCAGCTCCAACTGAATTATGTTCAGTGTACTGCCATCTTCATAGGATTTTTGCACCACTCGTATTTGCCAAATGCCAAATCTTTCTGAAAAATCCACCGGAGTGAACTGATCATACTGACCGTATTCAACTCCCTGTAGTTCCAGAGGAATTTCTCTTTCCCAGCCCTGTGTTTGTTTGTTGACGAAAATCAGTGTTTTACCATCCAGTGATTTTACTCCGTCAATGCCGCCACGACGACCAGTTAGCTCACTGCTCTGTCCTGGGATAGGTGCTTGTACAAACAAATCATATATGCTGTTGTTGATCTGATCAAAATTCAGTGTGGTGGCCAAATCCACTTTGTCATAGAGTTCAACACCAGTGAGATTTAGATTGCGGAAATAACTTTCGTCATCCAGTTTGGGAACTTCAAATCTGATGGTTCCGTTGGTGACGCCGTTGTTGCTGACACCCAATACATCTCTGGCATCCAGACTGGGATTGCTGGGTATACTACCGTCACGACCTTGTTGTGTCTGAATCCAGATTCGACTGTTATCCAGCACTATGCTGTCAGAAAACACAGTGGCACCGGGTGTTCCGTCAAAATTAAGCAGCATCACAGTGTCAACGTCATTGTTGAGATTCTGTGCAGGCACATCATAAACCACAGTGGCGTACAAAGCAATATTTTTAGTGATTCTGAGATCTTCCAAATAACCCGTAAAACCCTGTGTCAGTATTGAACTAACACCCACAGTCAGAGGCTTATCACTGCGTGAAATTGTGGATGACGTGGCGCTGCTGACCATGACTCCATTCACATACAATCTGATGGTGTTGTTGTTTCTGGAAACTGCCACATGATGCCATTGGTTAAGGCTCATTCCACCAGGGTCACTGTATGCAATGTCATTTCGAACACCTGTATCTAGATCAATCCAACTGAACTTCACCACGTTGTCTGCACCATTGTTGGATCTGAACAGTGCCCAACTGCTGTTGGTGATGTCGGTGTTGTCCCATTGCCCCACAATCACATGATCCTGAGTATCACCCACGCTGGTCACATAAACCCAGGCTTCCACAGTGAATGGCAACCACTTGAAATTGAAGTCCTCGCTGCTGTCTATGCTGAGACCAGCATTGTTCTGAAAACGTGCAGTGGTGGTGGTAAATTTGGTCTGAGCGTCACTCACCACCACGCTGGCGTCAGGATTGGCCTGAGTAACTGTTTTGGGAACCCTGATACTCTGATTGACTGTGTCAGCGACAACATTAAACGAATAGGAACAAGTGGTTTCTGCTGTGCTGCGTCTGAGATAGATTGCAGGATTGATACCATTGTATCCAACCACTTCAAATCCAGTTTGAGTTCGGCGAACATTAAATGACCCAGTGCTGGGTATGTCGCTGTTGCTGACTTCAATGGGTGACCTAAACCAGGGGTTTTCATCCACCAGCACGTTGCTGGTTCCATTGTTGATCACTCTGGGTTCAGGAATCCACACATAATTATAGTAATTGGTGAGTTTGTCCAGATCTATGAAACTTTTGAAGCTATAACTGTTGCCAGTAAGCAAGCGATTCCACAGATCCACTCGACCATTACGAACACCTACACTGTTCAGTACGTCAATAAATCCAGAACTACGGACATTGACTCCATTTTCACTGAATACAAATTCAGGTTCCAACTGAAATTTTTCTCTGACTCCACTGGGTTCAGTTACATAGTTTCCCTCCAGTAATTTTCCATTGTCATATCGACGGCCCACATAACCATCAAATTTTCTCATAGCAGGATCGCTTATAACACGATCCAGCGTGCTGCTGAGAAATCTCTGATTAGCAATGGTTCTGAAATATTCGGGAAGGAAGTCTATTGTACGGTTAATAGCCATTTTAATTTCCTGCTCTGAGTTTAACTGTGGTCAAATTGGTTACTACATCAACATCCATTACGGTGGCTGCACTGATTAAAATTTCAAAAGGCAAACACCGAATTTGCTGAAGATCACCATATATCTGATCGGTGCTGGTGGGCACCAGGTGTACGCTGCTGATAATTGTACTTAACTGATTGTGAAGGTATGCAGCCAATTCACTAAAGTAAAAAGTCTCACCAAAGTCCCAGTTGTCCAGACTGAAGTATTCATTGACTTTGCTGATTACCTGACTTTTTACTTCGCTGTCACTTACCACAACATTGGTATTCTTAACCACCACAAATTTGGCTCTGAGATTGGGATCTGCTTTGGTACCAAACAGGGGTTTGAATCTCACTGGATTGAAAATCATCAGATCACTGATCATGCGATACTGTTCCAGATCTGAGAAATCGTTGCGCAAACTTTCAGTGGTGGGTTCAGTGGGTTGTGTTACTGTGCCAGTATTGTCTCTGATCCATTTGGTGTAATCATCGGCATAATTCTTTTCCAGCACAAACACATCGATAATGTTGCTGGGACTGGGATCAATTCTGCGGTCACTGGGAGCATTGTGTCGGTACTGAAATTTCAGTCCGTAGCGGCCATATTTAAAACTGTAGTTGGTTACTGCACTTTTACTCACACTGTCTACATTGCGAGTGATTCGATAAAAAGATTCAGTGCTGCGAGAAAACACTATGTCATTGTTTGCATATTCATAGATGTTACTGTCAATGGCTGCGTCATTCACTGCCACTTTTACTGTGCCTTTGGCCAGCACTTTCATGCTGCTGCCACTGACGTCTTGGTCGTTGATGAAAAACACATAGCTGTTTTCAGCGCCTGCGCCACTGATACTGCCCACAATGTCATCATAAAAATAAGGTTGATCTGGCGATCCGTCACTGTCTTTGTCTGCAAAGGTCACCTGAATTTTTGAGTCATCCACAAAACCGTCACCTTCAATCACTGTGCCAGCAATGCCCATGGTGATATCGTTGCTGAACGACTGAACCACGTTGCTGATGGGCTTGTGATTTACTTTCAGGACATCAATGCGATCCTTGAGCAACTTGCCACTGGCTGGGTCATAGATTTTTACCTGGGGATCATAGAAAAATCTGGTTTGTCTTTCACTACCGTAATAGTATTTGATACTTCTCTGATACACTGTGTAGGTGTTACTGGTGTTGGTAAATGCCAACAACCAACCAGCAGTGTTGGTGGCCTCAACAGTCAGTGGTTCAGTAAAAGCAGAACCAGTGCTGGGATTGTCTATTAAAAACCATTCACCCACACTGTCAGTGAGTGTGCTGCCTGCTCGATATCCCAGGCCCACATTTTGCTGAGCTACCAGCGCATTTACCAGACTGGTCTGAATGTTGCTGGGCAAATTGGGTGTAAAGGTAGGCAAAATATAGGTAAGTCTGGCGCCAGTGGGTACTTTTTCACTGAGCACAATTGCACCTACTCCATCAGTATCCACACCGCTGCCAGTGCTGGTTCCAGATCTGGTTCCACGCCCAAACTGGCTTATGCTTTTCACAGTGGCGTAGATTTCTGTTTTCTGATTTAGCCCAGCGGTTCCGCTACTGGTGGTTACCAAGCGATTATCATAGTCAAAAACTTTTCCACTGGGTGGCTCAAATTTCAATACTGCTCCCACTCGAAATTTGTTAGCAAAGTAACTGGCTGTGGTTGTGGACAATGTCACAGTGGGAGTGGGGGTGCTGGGATCAACCTGATTGATATATCCGCTGCTGATATCGTTGTCAGCCAACACCAGATTCCATTCAATGTATTTGGGACTTCCCAACAGATTGCCCACATTCACCAGAGCATAATTCTTACTGGAACCAGAAGAATCAGGACCGTAGAAAAAGTTCAGCAAACTGAAACTTTGCACTGCTGGAAGCACTATGGTGTTGATGCTTTCCACAATGTCATCACGATTGGCAAATGCAAACTGACTGGTCAGTGTGGCACTGTCTTTGTATATGTAACCATCATCACACACAATGTTGGTGCTGCTGTAGCGACCAGTGTTGTCAATCACATCCAGATAGCGACTTACGCCGCTGCTGGTACGGTTCACTGATTTGATTTTCAGTATGTTGCTGTATTTGGTAAAAGGAAAACTGTTATAATCCTGACCGTTCACCATGCGATTCTGAGTGTAATAGTTTTGCGGAGCTCGAATCTTGATGTCATTGATGTTTTCTCTGGCAGCACTGTTGGCCACAGTGTATTTCAGGTTGGCTGTGACCGTCAGTGTCTGGGTGCGGCCGTTTTTGCTGATATAAGGAATGTTTATGGTGATGTTGGTCATCTCACCTGGATTGATCCGATAGTTAAGACCATTGCTGATCCGATAGAAGCAAACAAAATCACCCACGGGAATTTCGCTAAACACACCGTCACCAAACACTAGTGTAGCACCGTCATCTGCCAGGCTGGTCACGGTGAAAATTTTCTTGTTGGCTGATTCGTAATTATTGTAACTGGTGTTATAACCGTTTACACTGTCCACCCGGCTCCATTCAGTTAGTGTACCGTCGGCGTTCTGTTTGTATAACCAGACATCATTGTTATTGATACCTGTGGTTTGTAGGGTGTACTGACGATTGGGGATGCTTTCCAGAATAGTGAAAGTCTCACTCAACAAGGTTCCCTGTTTGAAATACAGGAAGTACCCAGTGTTGTTGCTGGCAAAACCACGCTGATCATCACGATAAAGCAGATTGAACAGGGTGTTGACGTTGCCACCATATTCTGTAACTGAAGTTCCACCACTCACTGTGGTGTTTACAGCTTCAAAATTCATGGAAATATTGTCAACTACACTGGTGAATATAAAAGGAATACCTGCATCAGCCGGAACATCAATGGTGTATTCACTGGTGGTTATACCATCAATGCTGGCAGTGTTGCCAGGGCGTCCCACTCGCTGGCTGGTGGTTAGTGCAGCGTTAACAATGGTATTCCATTGGTCTCTCCAATTCACATTATTGACGTCGTTCCAGCGTATAGCCAGGTTACTGAGATCGTTGCCCTGTGTGTCCCGAACCACTTCATTGGTTCTGATGGCTTCGATTTTCAGATAGCCCTGACTGGATAAATTTCTTTTGGCTTCATAATTAACCAGTTTGGCCAATCTGAGCACATTGTCGCGGCGGCGAGCAGTTTCCAGGAAGTTTTCGCGAGCATTTAGATCCATTCTGAAGCTCATGCTCTGGCCCATAAATGCAATCAGGTCAATCAGCGCAACATATTCGCTGCTGTTGATATAGTCATTGAAATTCTCAGGATGATAAATTCTGAGATAATCAATCATGCTCTTTCTGAGAGTTTCGTAATCATAGCTCTTGAAATCTGCATCTCTGAAAGTCTGGTATATGTTTTGCCAATCCTGAATACCAAACAGATTTTGTTTGCGTTGCTGCTGACTCATATTGCTTCCTGTTCTGTTATTTATGGTTACTGATAATCTGAGTAGTTTAAAGCTCAGTATCAAGCCAGTTCGGAAGCAGTACCACGTTCATCAAACAGAATACGCATTACCTGAGTCTGGTCACCAGCCACAGTGTTGACTGCTAATTCCACCGTGATGCTGTTGGTATCAGGCTGATCTATCAGAGTGATATCCACCAGTTCCAGTCTGGGATCTTGGCCCACAATAAAGATCAAATTTTCCAACATGGCTTGTTTGATTTCTTCAGTCAAAGGCTCGTACAGCAATTCCCACACAATACACCCTTCTTGGGGTTGCATTAATCTGGTGCCTCTGCGAGTATTCAAACTGTTAAGTAGATCCTGTTTTACTAACTCATAATCAGTGAGCACAAACTTTTTCTGACTGAGTTCATTAACTGTACTAAAACCACGATACAATGCCATGTGTTATATCCTTCTGGTATTTAGGCTTTTTCCACTTGTGTTCCAAAGTCATAAGCACTGGAACCAGCATAAAAATACTGATTCATTCGATCCAAAAAATCATCCAGAACTGCAATTTTTCCCAGGTTATAGTTTAGTAATCTCAATGCTTCTGAACCACCAGATACATGCGCAACCAAAAGCAAACCAGCCAGCTTGTTGGACTCCAAACTGGAAACCACTGAGCTTATTGAATTCAAATATCTGAGATTGAGCTGATACAGATCCACCACTGCTCTTTCTTGAACCCCAGGACTGTTGAACCAATCTGTTATACTGTTAATCTGGTTTAGTCCGGTCCAGTTACTACCAGTGTTAATAGCTAATGCGTTAGCACCAGGCTGATCTTTCACTGATTCAGTAGCACCTTTTTTGAGATAACCCAGTGTTTCCAATACCTCAGAACTAAACTGATATTTTCCCACTCTGCCTACACTATCCTGACTGTGATACTGATTAAAAGGTGAAAATATTTTACTGGCTTGGGCTAATATTGCTCGAGTTTGACCAACACTGAATTCAGAAATCAAAGACACTGGATAGGGCTGAAGTAATACGTCTGTTTCAGTAATCAGCAGATTAGCCGCAGGTTTGGGTATGTTTACAACAAACTGGTTCATTTATTGGTCCTTGTAATTTTCCGGCTCTCACCACTGGGAGGAGGCGTAACGGATTTTACTGTGAATTTTTCATGATTTTTCCAGGGCTCGTGCTCAGGAGCACGAGCCACAATGCTTTCAAACTCATCACGCATCCACCAGGTCTTTTTACCCGGCTCAGGTTGTGTTTTGGGGTGTTTTTTCTGTTTGATGGCTGGAGGTTCAGATACCACATTTCCGGGTTTGGTATTCAGGTAAATCATGCTGCCTTTGAGTATTAGATCTCCACCTGTCCTGACGCTGGTACCTGATGAGCTGTACAGATTTTGTGCTGACCCTGTTCCCAATTCCTGTTTGCCTTTGCTGTATAGTGTACTGGCTGATTCAGATCTGATCACCAGATCACCCACACTTTCCAGGGTGGTGGTCTGTTCACTTCTCACCTGTATCTTGCCTCTGACATGTAGATTGAAATCTTTTTCGGTATGAAAATTGATGTCACCCTTGCTTCTGACACTGAAATCATTGTCAGTATAGATATCAATGCGTCCGCTAGGTGTCATTTCAATCCAGGCCGTGCCCCCAGCATTGACAATGTATATTTGTTCGTTGGTATCGTCCAACAGAATCATATTTCCTTTGCTGGTTCTGATCCGGATGAACTGATCCAAACCCTCTGTGGTGCCGTCATCCATGACAAATTGATGACCGCCAGCACGAAAATTTTTCAGCAAATCTTTGCTGTTACCCCCAGCTAAAAACTCCTGACTCTTTTTTTCATCACTCATGTTCCACAGACGACCGGGTGTACTAATACCAAACACCTGACTGGGGCTTTCACGCAGACTACTGCTACTTACACTACCTCGAACAAAATCAAAAGCCAACCCCTGCTTACCTAATACCATGCTTTGATATACATGCGGAAACTTTTTAACTGTGTCTATATCTAATTTAGATTTACCATCCTGATCTACTTGTTCAGAAAATATAGGTTCACTTACTGGCAGTCTGCTGGGTATCTCTTTGGAGGATAATTCAATATAATCTTTGAGCTTCTGGTGTGTTTTAAGCTCAGCAGGATCCCACACATATACTCCACTATTAGCACTACCAATACCTGGAGTCATGTGGCTATCAAAGCTGTCGTTTAGACAGGCAAACCAGTATCCCTGAGCAGGGTCGCCGTCCAAAAACAAACACAAAACTCTAACTCCCAGATCTGGTGGTACAAACCACATGCCATAACTCTGAAAACTGTTTTCTTCTTCAGGTCCTGCATCCACATTAACTTGTTGTTGTATATATTCACCAAAGGATTCTACTTTGCCCTGAGTTTTGCCCCTAAAAGGACTGGCATAACTCACTGTGTACCAATGCGAACTATCCTCAGGGTCGCTAGCTCCCAGAGCAGGTATAAAAACCTGTAATCTTCCACTGCGAGTAGGATCGCTGTTCCATTTTACAATACCAATATAGGGTCCGGGATTTTGCACCAAGCCAGTGCTGTTTTGTGACCATTCGGGTTGTTTACCTGCTCTTAGGCTAGGTGCTGATTTGGGCATATTTTACCTCGATGTGTTACTTAGTTAGGTGGAGGTGGTGGGAAATTTCCAAACAAATTACCAACACCAACTATGGGTTTGATATCTTTAACACTAGGTGCATCAAAAATATTTAGAAGAGGAGGTTCAAACAAACCGCTATTGGCTGCTGCGTCCTGTGTTTTGGTTATTTCTGCTGGCTGATCTTGTGGATCACTTACTGATCTCAATAGCTGTAGTTGTTGTGTAAATTTCCCTTGCCTAAAACTACTCTTGATCTCCAACAGTTTATATAGACCACTGAATACTACATTTTGCTCTTGTGCGCCTTTGCGATCTAATGTTCCAGTAGCGTCATCAATGTCTCGTGGGCTAGCAAAAACCACCTTGATGTATCTTTCACGATTATCAAAAGATACTGGAACTTCGTCTCCATCTTCTACCGCAGTTTTGAAAACTCCATCCTGCTTGATTAAATCAGGATCTCCCAAAATTTCCATATTAATACTTAACTGATCAGTGTTACTGTACAATGCACTGGTTACCTGACCAGATACATTACGATCCAGAGTGGTGGTTCCCATACCAGTGCTGGGTCTTTCATTTTTAGGAGCAGCCACAGTGGAAATTCCAGCATTTATTGGATCTTTAACTGTTTTAATTGCAGTGGTATTGATATTGACACCAGCGGCTTCCTGTGTAGACAACTGTGGTTTTGTACCAGTTGCCTGTGAATAAATCTGAGCGTTTCTGGGTCGATAGGTGAAATAACTAGTATTCAGATTGATATCCATGTTGATTATTTCAGTGTTCTTTCCAGTGAAAAAATAGAAATATTCTTTAACTACTTCTTTTTCAATATCAACTGTTTTGGAAGACGGAACCAGTTGACCGCCTACTCCTTTGGGGTTTTGAATTTCATATCCAGTAATTTGATATACTATTCTTTTTTGATCCAAGTTACTGGATTGATCGTACTTACCAGTGTTATAGATTTTGGGTACTATACGAAACCAGTTAAAAGGTTTTTTTAGAAGTTCCAGCTTGGATTTTCTGGCTTCAGGACTGGTCTCTGCCAGTGCTGCTCGATAGTTTTCCCTGAACTCTTTAACTTGATCTGTTATATAGGTACTGTTAACTATCAATTGTGTCAAAATTTCCACAATTTGACCAGCGTTAAAGTTTACTTTTTGATTCTCCACATTAATCTTAATATCTGAACTATTGCGCTGACCCAATAACTGATAGCTGCTAAGGTTTTTCAACATTTGAGCTTCCTGCTGATCCTTGGGGAGATTCATACTGGTATCTTTGCTGTTGATTTCCTCAGATTTACTCACCAACGCCTCACCTATAGCCAATCCCAGGTCATTGATAAAATCAAAATCATACTCAGTGGGGTAAGCAGGCGTAGATTTTGATGCTTTGTTTGCCTGAGCTTCTTCCAGGGATTCCTTGTTCAGAGCGTATTTTAAATTGGCAGGTTTTTCAATTAGAGTCAGAGGATTTAGTCCTGTAACACGGTACCAATCATCGTCAGCCACTGATAAATCTATATCACCATCGACTCCCAATATAATGTCGTAGAGTGTTTTCCCTTCACATTGAATGCCTTTTTGTAAAACACCATATCTCTTGTCGTTACCTTGACTATTAAATGGCACAGCCTTTACGCTGTACACGCTTCCAGAGTCTGTTAACTTGATTTCAATGCTGGTAATTTTCAGTGGTATGTATTTTACTATGTTTAATTTTTGCAATTCACCCTGATCTGTATAACCTTTGAAGGTGATTTTCAGTAAGTAACAAGTTTCAGTCCAATTTTCTTGGCGCAATGACTCTGTATTGAATTCCCAAAGCTCTTGTATGAAGTTAATACCATAGGGTTCAGTTATAGTAAAATTAACTTCTGTATCAGCACTAGCCCTAGCATTACTGTTGATGCCTACAATACTAGTGAACTCCAAATCATCCAGATAATATTCTTTCTTAAACCACTCTCTGTTATCTGCTCCATCAGAATTTCTAAGAATACCTGCTCCGCCAACACCACCAGAAGAACTGATTATAGTAAGCCAATCTTCAGAATTATATTCCTCTGACTGCTGTAGATTTATCAATCCCAAACTGTCAGTGGCTTGCAGGTCAATGATATAATTGTAACTGGCCAGCTGACTCAGAGCATTGGGTCTGACTTTACTAACTAAAATTTCTCCTGGACCCTGTTGATCAGCAGTTCTAGTGATTACTGCAGAAGCCGCAGGAGCAGTTTTATCCTCAACTACTGATTTTGTTTCAGCAGCACCTGCTGGCGCTGGTGATTGGCTCGAGGCATTGGGTTTATCTGCAGGATTTTGTGGATTTCCTGTTGTTGATTGCGCTGCGGTAGGCTGCGTCTGCACCTTGACTTTTTCTTCAGCTGCTTTTCTGTCTTCAGCAGCTTTTTTAAGTTCTTCTTGTTCTGTTTTCTTACACTCTGCCAGTTGTCTTTCAGCCTCTTTTTCTAATTCTTCAAACTTACGAGTATTATCCCAGATTTCTTGTATTTCCTCTTGACCACTGGGGGTATTTAGATAATTGGCTGGATATCCTTCGCTGGCAAGATATTTGGGGTCTTGAAGTCGTTCCAATCGAGCCTGAAGTGATCTTATTCTACGACGAGCATCATTTAGCCGACTTTCATAACCAACGCATCTGGGTGTTGCCATATTTCACCTATAATCCCAATCCAGCTATCAATCTTCTCTTATCTGGTATACTAATAGTTACCCCTGCACGAAAATCACCCACTGGATCTTTCAATGTGTTGGGATTTCGTTCAGCAAATACCCACCACAGATTACTATTACCATAGAGGTCATGAGCTAGTAAATCCGGTCGTCGATCATATTTAGATGATATTTCATATGTGATGTCATTTAGAGACGCTGGGATATTTCTAGTTACATACTGATCTAGAAATTTACCATTGGCTGAATTGATTGTCTGGTAATAGGGGCTCATTTTGGAATATTTCATGGATCATCACCTTATCTTATAAACTTTCCCACCACATTGACTCCGCTTGCGAGCTTTTTAGCCACACCTGGTTGTTGACCTGCTAATGAAACTAAACTGCCTACAGCAGTTTGAGTTACTGAACTCAACGTATTAGGTATATTAGTTCCTACCAAAGGCAACGAGCCTGGAAGTTTTTTAACTATGCTGCCTACTTTAGCTAATGATGAGTTTACGATGTTTACACTGGGTTTTAAACCATTAGTTCCATCAATATTGAGCTTGGTTGCTCCTGTTAATGCATTTTTTATAAGAGTGTTTGTGATGGTTGTGTTAAGTGCTTCTATTTCTGATTGATCAACAGGTTGATCCACGTCAGTTACTTTTTGATCTACCTTGGGTCCCAGTGCTCTTATTTTTCCTTTACTAAACCCAGTGGTATTGTAAACGTTGGTGATAAAATCACGACTAAACACTGGTGTCAACGATACTGTTATAGTTAAAAATACTGGTATCCTGGCAGTTTCAGATCCAAACACTTTTTTATTGATCTGAAAAGTAATATGATCCACTGATTCTGGATAATTTATAGTCACATCAGTTAACACACAGGGTATATTATCAAAAGCAGTAAAACCCATTCCATGCAATCTAACCACATGTGGAGGTGCACCAGCGTATTCTCCATCATTGTAATTAAACATCCGAGTAAGTGATTTTAAAAAATGGATACCAGCATTGACGTACTGAGCATCATATTGGTTTCTAACCAGAAAATCACCAGTAAATGATATGGGTTTTATACTACTACTCTGATACATCTGGTAAGAAAAATTGCTATGTGTAGGAGAGAGTTCCTGATATTTGGCATCGTAGCCCATGGTTACTGCTGGCTGAATTGGAAACAAAAAACCCTTGGTTAATGCCAAAGGCCTCAATAAATCATTGTTTTCGTCATTGTAAAATATAGTACCAGCTAATGGTGGTAGGGAAATGCGAATTTTGTGTGTGAATTTTTCCTGAGATGTTACATTAAATGTTGATTCAGGCAGCGACTCAGGTGGTGTGTTAGCCGTTGTTTTTGGTTCAGCCATCTTAAAATCCTTTACACATTTATTTATCTGTGCTAAAATATATGTATATATCTCATGAGTAAAACCAACTATCTGAATAACCGAGACATGCTGCGAGAGATTCACCTGAGCAAGAACAGCTTTTGTAGTTTCCGTGATCCTGTACAAGACCATCAGTACGACATTATCTTGCACAATGCTGCTGATATCACCAAAAACGTCCTGGCTGCACAAACCAACCGTGCCGAACGTATTCGCAAGGAAACCGGTCAAGAGACTGATCCACTGAGTATCCCCATCACTGATCTGGTGTTTCGTATGATGACCTGGGTGCATATTCCGCTGGCTCCTCCCAAGCCTGCCAAACCCAGTCGCAAAAGCAAGGCCAAGAAACTGATTGAAGACATTGAGATCGAATCTGAGCAGGACGAGCTGGACGAAGACGCCGAAAAGCTGATTATGACTGCTCCTGATCCCACGCACATCAGAGTTAACTTCCCGCCGTTTCATCACTACCGTCTGGATGCCAACGGAAACCCCTGGTGTGTGGGCAAGAGTCACTGGCGTGGTGATCTGGACACAGGTGAATTCTGCAAAACACACGGACAGATGACCGAGAACCTGGCTCTGATGTTTCTGAAGCTGTGCGAACGCTATGCTACTCGCAGCAACTGGCGTGGGTATACCTACAACGAAGAAATGCGTGGTGCTGCACTGGTTCAGCTGAGTCAGATTGGTTTACAGTTTGATGAAAGCAAGAGTTCCAATCCGTTCAGTTACTTCACTGCCACATTGACCAACAGTTTTACCAGGATATTAAATATAGAGAAACGTAACCAGGACCTGCGTGATGACATTCTGGAACAGCATGGACTAACTCCCAGCTTCAGTCGTCAGATGAAATGGTCCAACAGTCAGGACATCTAACATGGATCCCGTTTTGCTCAGTATTGTATTTTTGATCTTCATAGCATTGGTTTTTGATTTCACCAATGGATTTCACGACGCAGCCAACAGCATAGCCACAGTGGTGGCTACTGGAGCATTGAGTACTCGCAAAGCTGTGATGATGGCCGCAGTATTCAATGTGTTGTCGGTGTTTTTTATAGGCAGTCATGTGGCTGCCACCATAGGCAAAGGCATAGTACAACCCAGTGTGGTGGATCTGAATGTGATTTTTGGCTGTCTGATGGGAGCCATAGCCTGGAACATGATCACCTGGTACTATGGCTTGCCCACCAGCAGCAGTCATGCACTGATTGGCGGCCTGATTGGTGCCACTGTGTGCAAAGCTGGATTTGAACCCCTGATCTGGGATAACATTCTGCGAATTGGATCATTTATCGTACTGAGCCCAGTGATAGGTTTTATGCTGGGTGCTGGCATCAACACCGCAGCCAGAGCAATCTGGCCCAAACATAATTCACACCTGGATCAGAAGTTTCGGCTGGCTCAGCTGGCCAGCAGTGCCTGTTATAGCATGGGCCACGGTGCCAATGACGCTCAGAAAACTGCTGGCATCATCTTCCTGATCCTGGTGGCAGGCGGACAGGTCAGTGCTGGCAGTCAGATACCCGCTTGGGTAATCTGGGCCAGCTTCTTGGCCATTGGCCTGGGCACCTTGGCAGGCGGATGGCGCATTGTGGATACTCTGGGATTCAAGCTGACCAAATTGGACAGCAGAGGAGGTTTTTGTGCAGAATCTGGTGGTAGTATTATGTTGTTTATTGCTAGTGCTATGGGTATTCCAGTCAGCACTACTCATACCATTACTGGTGGTATATTGGGCGTGGGGGCAAGCGAAACCGAGCCCAACGTTAAGTGGAAAACTGCCAGACGCATAGTGCTGGCCTGGATTATAACTATTCCCAGCAGCGCACTGATTGCAGCGGCATTCTATACTGGTTTTAAACCATTCTGATTTACATTTACTCAGATATCAGTTATAATGTAACTAAATTCCCATAAGGTAATCAATGAAAAATCTATTCAAGCGAGCCATGGTGTTTACAGACATACACCTGGGACTCAAGAGCAATGGTGTTCAACACAACCAGGATTGTCTGGATTTCACTCAGTGGATGTGCAACTTGGCTCAGCAGCAGGATTGTGACATCTGTTTGTTTCTGGGTGATTTTCACAACAATCGCAACAGCATCAATGTTCAGACACTGAACTACAGTCTGGAATGTCTGGAAATCATCAGCAGACATTTTCCCAGAACCATTATGATTCCGGGTAATCACGATCTGTTCTACAGAGATCGTCGAGATCTGTACAGTGTGAGCTGGGCTCGCAACATTCCCAATCTGGAAATCATCAATGACTTCTATGCCCAGGGAGATTGCGTATTTGTGCCCTGGTTGGTGGGTGACGAGCATCGTCGCCTCAGTCGATATCAGGGTCAATACATGTTTGGTCACTTTGAGTTACCCAACTTCCTGATGAACAGCATGGTCCGAATGCCCGACGTGGGCGACGTTAAAACAGAATATCTGCAGGGCGTGGAACAGGTTTTTTCAGGGCATTTTCACAAGCGTCAGCGACAAGAAAACATCTGGTACATGGGCAATTGTTTCCCACATAACTTCAGTGACGCTGGTGATGATGATCGCGGCTGTATGATACTGAATTGGGGAGCTGATCCTGAATTCCATCAGTGGCCTGGAACACCACGTTATCGAGTATTCAACATCAGCGAAATCATTTCAGAACCCGAAAAACACCTGATGCCCAATAGCTATGTCAGGCTAAACCTGGATGTGGATATCAGCTATGAGGAAGCCACATTTATCAAGGAAAATTTTGTGGAGACCTACAGTCTACGAGAACTCAGCTTGATTTCCCGAAAACAGGACGCACTCACTGACGATAACTCCAACATCAACGTAAAGTTTGAAAGCGTGGATCAGATTGTAAATTCACAGATTGTGAATATCAGCAGTGATTTTTATGATAACAATCTGTTACTGGATATATACCGGAACCTATAACTATGTTCAAGATCAAGAATCTCACTGTAAAAAACTTCCTGAGTGTGGGGCAGAATACTCAAGCTGTGAAATTTGACACCTGCGATCTGGTGTTGGTGTTGGGGGAAAACATAGATCTGGGTGGGGATGATTCAGGATCCAGAAATGGCACTGGCAAAACCACTGTGCTGAACGCCCTGAGTTATGCACTGTACGGTCAGGCTTTAACTAACATACGCAAAGAAAACCTGATCAACAAAACCAACGGCAAGGGTCTGCTGGTCACTGTGGATTTTGAGGTCAACGGCAAGAACTATCGAGTGGAGAGAGGCCGCAAACCCAACATTTTCAAGTTCTTTATCGACAGTGAAGAGCTAGCTGCCAATGATGAGGCGCAGGGAGATAGTCGTGAAACTCAGCACGCTATTGATGAGCTGCTGGGTATGACTCATGATATGTTCCGACATCTGGTGGCTCTGAACACCTACACTGAGCCGTTCCTGAGTCTAAAAGCCAATGACCAGCGCATGATCATTGAACAACTGTTGGGCATCACCCTGCTGAGCGAAAAAGCCGATCGTTTGCGAGAGCAGATGCGAGTTACCAAGGATCTGGCCACTCAGGAAGAGCATCGTATCAAGGCAGTGACCAGCGCCAATGCCAGGATTCAGGAACAGATTCTGAGTCTGCAACGTCGTCAGCGTATGTGGCAAGAAAAACACCTTGCTGATGTTGCTCAGTTACAACTGATGATTGATCAGCTGAATCAGATCAACATTGAGCAGGAGATCAGTCTGCACGAGCAATGGCGTGAATTCAGAAACTATCAGCAAACTCGTAATCAACTATCCCAAGCCAAAGCTCAGCAGGTGTCTTTTTTGCAGAAGGAAATTCGATCATTTGATCGTCTGGAACGAGAATTACAGAGTTTACAAAACAATCAGTGTTATACTTGTGGGCAACCAGTAAAAAACCTGGATCAGCAAATTGCTGACAAAACTGCCGCCATTGCTGAAAGTCAGCAAACCGTTCAGCAACTGGAATCAGAAATCTATCAGCTGGATCTGGAACTGGCTCAACTAACGGTGGTTTCTGAGCCATCTGAAACGTTCTATCCTGACCCTGAAACAGCTACTGAACATCGTATCAATCTGCAGACCATGCAGACTCAGTTGGTGTCTAAACAATCAGAAACCGACCCCTATCAGGAACAGATAACCGAGATGAGCACTCAGGCTCTGGAAGAAATCTGTTACGACACCATCAATGCTCTGAAGCGAGTGCAAGAACACGAAGAGTTCTTGCTCAAGTTACTCACCAACAAAGACAGCTTTGTCAGAAAGAAGATCATTGATCAGAATCTGAGCTATCTGAATCAGCGACTAAGCTACTATCTGTACAAGATGGGTCTGCCGCATCGTGTGATTTTCCAGAGCGATCTTAGTGTTCAAATCGAAGAGCTAGGACGTGAGTTAGACTTCGACAATTTGTCACGGGGAGAACGTAACCGTCTGATACTGAGTCTGAGCTGGAGTTTCAGGGATGTCTGGGAGAGTTTGTATCATCCAGTGAACCTGATGTTTATCGACGAAATGATCGATAATGGCATGGACAGTTCAGGTGTGGAAAATGCCATGGGCATACTGAAACACATGGCACGGGACCGTCAGCGTAGTGTGTGGCTGATCAGTCACAAAGATGAACTGGCTAGCCGAGTCAACAACGTTCTCAAAGTGGTCAAAGAAAATGGTTTTACCCAATACTTGCAGGAGATGGTATAACTATGTTTGATGCCCAGTCCACAAAAACAGAAAGGCAACTCATGGGAGCGAGAAGTCGCTCAGTATCTGTCAGAGCTCTGGGGCGAGAATTTCATGAGAGCCCCAGGCAGTGGAGCCTACATAGGCGGCATCAATACTCATCGTAAACAAATACTGAGCGAAGGGCAAATCAGAACTTTCAAGGGTGATATTATACCCGGCCCTGGTTTCAGTATGCTAAATATCGAGTGCAAGAGCTACAAGGATTTTGCATTTCATCAATTACTTTCAGGAACAACTAATAAACAATTGGAATCATGGATTGAACAAGCCATGGAGGTAGCTGACACAGGTGACTTCACGGTGTTGTTCATGAAATTTACTCGTCAAGGTACATATATAGCCACCCCGGCACAAGAAACTCTCAATTTACCCCCTCATGGAACCCATTATAAATCACAGCGTTATGGAACTTGGTTTTTTTCAGATCTAAAAACATTCATGGAACTCAACAAGGACATCATCAAGGAACTCTCGAGACCATCTCAAAACAACTAAGGAACCACATAGTAACGCTGTTTGGTCGAGGCTGCTCGACTCGCATTGAGACTGCTTGAAAAATTAGCCGTCGGATCTTGCGTGTTACACCCAAAGACTTTTATAAGTTAAATGATGGTGGCTCTGTGAAAAAGATACAACCACCGATAAGTTGCTCAGCGCAGATAATACCGTTGTGCAACGTCCCGTTGGTGTCTTTCCCAGCCGCTCCTATCCAGAATAGAGAGCAGGACCATTTGCGTCAGTGTCACGCATTTCTTCCGCGCAGCTGGTTCTGAGACCGAAGAAGAAGCTGGGGGTACCGGCCAACCGCCTCCGCAAATGCTTCTGTATTATCTGGTAGTGACTCATGAAGAGTTACCATTGCTTCGCCCCTCACCGGGCGAAGTATGGCAGGATCTATGAAGAGATTGGAGGATCGGTACAATACTTCATGTTGATTCAGCGTAAAAGAAAAAAATCAGTTATGAGCTTGCAAAGCAAGCGAAATAACAGATGTGCGTTAGCACATCTCCTGAGGAGCCACAGATACTAGAAGAATGGCAAACCTGACTTCTTGGTGGTGTCCAAGTTCTCCTTGATAATTTTACTGATAATCTCTCTTTCCTGTATACCCATGTTGTAAATCTCAGAGAAAGTTATCCCACCTCTCATATACCAAGATAACCTAAACAAGTCCTCTTTGATATCTCGAACCTCACGATCCATTCCCTTTATCAGCTCCTGTATTTCCTGATCAGAGTTCAACATCAGGAGCTTAGATCGAAAAAACTTGAATACTCCATACTGAACTCAGTGACATATTTGTGTGAACATTCGGTACAAGTGAGCTCCAGATTGTTTTTACGAAAGGATCGTCTGAGATCTTCAGTGTGACGTTGTATTTGCGAGTAGATCTGTTTTTCACAATTAACCATAAACTCAGATATGTGATCAGGTTCAGTTACCTGTTGTCCAGCTACACCAATACTCTGAATAGTATCAATCATGTATTGAATTTCCAGTTGGTTGATGTTGTTGATTATCTCACTGCTCAAAGCTGTTTTTTGATCAGGATCTTCCACTTGATCCAGCTGCTGATATCTTTTTCTGTACTGAAACAACTGATTGTTGTATTGAGTTTGTGTATAAAAACTGATGGGACTGAAAGTAAAGGTCAGAGGTCCCAAACTCAGTGATTTTTGCCAGATGTCAGCATTGACATCCTGCAATATATATTTCAGATCCAGACTGAATTCCGACACCTCGGAGCACTTGGGGCACTGAGTTTCAATGGTTAAATTTTCCGATACACTGGCAATTCTGATAGCAATCAGAATGCTTTCCAGATCCAGCATGGGTGTTTGCCAGGCGTCCTTTATGGCAGGAACACAGTTTTCTATCAGGTTCACTGTGGCTTCGCCATTGAACAGAGCATCAGGAGTTTTCAGCAGAATTTCATCAGCAGCAGTCATGCTGAGCACAGCTAACTCTCCAGTAACAGGCATCTGGATGCTGCCCTCAGGCCAGTATCTGCCTTTGCTGGGAAGCTGAATATACAAGCTGGGTTGTCTGAAATAGGCGCTTAGTGGATTGGTCATAGATTAGGATTCAAAGAAATTGTTGATGTTGAATTGAATATTGGCTTCCCAGGTTTCAGGAGCACCTGCTGCTATCTGTTCAGCAGAGCTGGTGATCTGCATGGGCTTAAAGCTAATCAGAGCTTTCTGATCTTCGATGTGCTTTTGTATGGCCTTGAAGTAGGCCAGATCCAGCTGATTCAGAAACTGACGAATCTCCCCAGCATTCTTTATGCTCAAGCCCTCTGCGTTTCTGATTTCACTGATGCTGTCAGTTACCATGTTGATGGTGACAGCACTCAGAGATTTCATCTGGTCGTCCAGCTCAGCAATTTTTTCGTCGTTCTGTTTGCTGCTCATGGTGATTTCAGCAGTGGCTTGCTGCTGCCTGATCAGAGATTTGGTAACAGAAAACATGCTTTTCAGACTGACTGGTCTGAGTATCACTGTGAGTTTTTCGTCTTGCTCATTGATCAGTGTCAGTTGTTCGTCCCATAGTTCTGATGCGTTGGCAAAATTCTGAATCAGATCCTGAATTTCCAGATCCAGCGACATAGTCAAATTGGTATTGGGGACACTCACAGATGCTTTGATTGTAGCAGAATAACTGGCCTGGCGTATAGCCAACAAAATCACGTCCAGATCCAGCACAGGCATCTGTTCAGGATCAGTGATATCAGGAACACAGCTCTGAATCAGTTCAGTTACAGCACTGGCGTTCAGCAATACTTCGTTGGTTTTAAATCTGAGGTCGTCAGCAGCAGTCATGGGATAAATGTCCACAGTGGTTTTGGACAGTGAATTTTTGGGGTACCAACGTCCTCGACTGGGTAGCAGCACACTCAGTTTGGGTTTGCGAAAAAAGTTTTGTAGGGGATTGGTTCTAGACATGGTGATCCTTGAGAATAAATAATGGTTGATCCGAAGTATTTATAGCGTAGAAAAAAGGTGAAAAAAAGTGGCTCAAGTAAAAATTAACATGACTGGCACCACAATGGACCAGGCGATTCTGGAGCAAGCAGCCAGTGAGGATACATTGCTGGCTATACTCGGCGCGGCTAATCAGATCAACACCACTTTGAAAAAGAAAACCACCACAGTAAATGTCAGTGACATCAATAAAAAATTCAACGACCTGGCACAGAGCTCTGACATACTATCCAGATCTTTTGCTAATCTAAACAATTCTGTAATGGAAGCTTCTAAAAAGTTAGCAGGCATTGATGTTAGTATAGATCCTGTGAAAACTGATGGTATCAACAATGAATTTGAGAATCTTGCTGAACAAACAACAACTTTGAACAAATCTTTCAGAAAATTCACTAACTCTGTTCTGGATGCATCAAAAAAGTTAGGAAACATTGATATCAGCAACGTACCTGCTGCGGTAGAGGGAATCAGAAACAATCTGGATCAGGCGTCTGATGGCATTGGAGGTTTTAGTGGAAATCTTTTTGATATGGCAGGATCAGTCAGCGGCGCCAACCAGGCTCTGAATCTGTTCGAAATCAGCAGCGAGGAAATGTCAGCAGGTGCCAGTGATGCTGGTGCTGCTGTGGCCGGACTGAGCAAAAAGGCAACTTTTGCTCTGATGGCTCTGAGCAAACTTGCGGATATGGTGGGTGGAGTAATTGGCATGCTGGGTGGTTTATTTGCCTCAACAGTCAAATTGATTTCACAATTTGTAATGGGTGAAAACAAACTCAGTGCTTATACTGAAACTGTGGCTGAGGCTCTGAAAAGCATACCCTTCTTGGGAGGCATACTGGGTGGATTAGTGGGCATAGTAGCTGCAACCATAAAGGTTGTAGAAGGTTATCGGGATATTCAGGCACAGTTAGCTGAATCAGGAGCAGCTTTTGGTCAGGACCTGATGTACATGCGTGATATGGCAGAAAAAACCGGCCTGGGTATGGAGGGGTTTGCAGGAGTTATTAGTAAGAACACTGAAATTTTTGCCAAATTTGGGAAAGTAACAGAAGGTGCTGTGCTGTTTGCTAAAACCACTGCAATACTTCGTGGACGAATGAGAGACATGGGGTATACTGTTGAAGACATCAATGATGGTTTAGCTCAGGTTATGAGTTTACAGACCAGAGGATCAGCAACTCGACTTCAGAGTGAAGAGGATCTAGCTAATACAGCTCAGAGATTGATGAATGAAATGGATGCGTTAGCTAAACTCACGGGTCAAAGCAGAAAATCCCAAGCAGAGGCAGTTAGAAAACAAACAATGACAGCTTCATTTCAGATGGAACTGGCTAAAATGTTACCTGAGACACAAGAGCAGGTTGCCCGAGCAATGATGGCAACAGCAGGTTTGCTGGGTGAAGGTGTTTCTGAAATGGCCAAAAACTTTTTTCTAGGGTTTGAGGCAATAAACAAAGATCAAGCAATCATGTCTACTACTATGAGGGAGACACTGATCCCTATTAGAGAAATGATGCAACTAGCCAAAGCCGGCCGTCTCACTGTGGAAAAACAGGATGAGCTACTGGCTCGGGCAATTGCTTCTTCAGCCAATGATGCAAAATCACTAGATATTCTATTAAAAACTGCTGCTGGTGGAATGGGTGGAGCATCTGAAGAATTCACTAAAACCATAGCTGACTTGATTTTGAGAAATCAACAGTACATGGAAAAAGGTCAAAAAATAGATTTCAATCTTATTTTAGAAAAAATCAAATTGGCCAGAAAAGAAGGACAGTTAAGAGATGAAGCTGCTCAAGGGTTAAATAAATTTGAAAACACTATGATGAGGCTTAGAACTACACTGATAGAAAAAGTTCTGACTCCAATGTTTAATTTATTTGCTCCTATGATCAGTGAGTTTGCTGAATATTTTGAAAAAAATGTAGCTCCTTCCTTGGCAAGTAAACTTGATTATTTAGGTGAAAAAATAATAGATTTTGGAAAATCATTAGCAGTCTTAGTCTTAAAAATATCAGATACCAAGTGGTGGGAAACCATGATAGATGATATTGGTATTAAATTTCAAGAAATGATTCTGGATATTCGAGGAGCTTTGTCCCCTAGATTAGGGGGTTTAAATGCAGAAGAAGTTGCTGCACAGAAACAGATGCTTAGAGACCAGAAAGAGTGGAATAAATCAATACGGGTGGCTATTGACGAGAATAAAAGAGCTAGAATTGAAGGTAAACCTGTTGAGTTAACTGAAAAACAAATCCAAGAAGCCTACCAGGCTGCTTTTGCTAAAGCAAAGGACTATGGTGAAAAGGCTCCTCTGGTTGAGGATTTCAAGAAACAATCAAAGAAACTTTTGTCAACTACTGTAGAAATTATAGAGGAAAGCGGCGATATTAGAAAAGATCCTAAGACTGAAACAGAAATTAAAAAAGATCGAGAAGAATATCAGAAAAAACTAGTAGAACTCAGAAAAAATCTGGGAGTAAGTGCTGATTTTGCAATAGATACAAGCAAGGACACAAGCGATATTCTGAACTCCGTAGCACAGAAATTGTTAGAAAATCAATATGAATTAAAAGACATACAAGGAAAGAGCACCTATGAGAAATTTCGAACTAGGCTACGCACAGCTGAATCCTTTGACTTTCTCAGAGGATTTCAGGAAGCAGGGGTGCGTAGGTCTCTAACAGAGGGTGGCGGAGTTACTGTAGGCAAAAAGGGAGCAGAGTTAGAAGCAGACACTGAATTTAAGAAAAAAATAGATGAAGTTAGTGCTAAACTTAATCTGGATTCACAGAAACTCATTGCTATGATGAAGCTAGAGAGTGGGTTAGAGGCAGGTGCAGTAAATCGCTACAGTGGGGCAACTGGTTTGATACAATTTATGCCCAAGACAGCTAAAGGGTTAGGCACTAGCGTTGAAGATCTTGGCAAGATGACTGCTCTGGAACAAATGAAATATGTTGAAATGTATCTGGAACGAGCTTTAGCAGGAAAAACCCCGCAAGGGGGAAAATTCAGTAGCAGTGATCTTTATGCTAGTGTATTTTGGCCCGCTGCTGTAGGCAAGCCTGAGGACTTTATTATTGCTGAAAAAGGCAATCCAGTATACGATTTAAATCATGTTTTAGATGTAAATGAAGACGATAAAATACAAAAGTGGGAACTGGGAGAAAAGATCAATCAAAAAATCAAAGAACCCAGTCGATCATCAGGAACTCTGGGTTCAACAGGAAAACTTTTTGAAGACTTTGGCAAGGGGACCAAAGTCACAGCACACAATCTGGAATCCATAATGACTCCAGACCAACTCAGAGAAATTGTTACAGCCAGCCAGGAAAGATTATCCAGTGAAGTAGTTAGTAAAATCATGGGATCTAATACCGAAGCTCAAAATCGCATGGTAAATCTACTGTCTCAAATCAGAGAGATTCTGGGGGACAGTCACAGATACCACCGTGAAATAGCTAACAACATTTGATTTTTCTATAAATATCCAATAAGGGTAAACTATCTGATATGTCATGGAAAAAGTATTTTAAAACTGCGCCCAACACCAACGGCACACTGAGTCCAGTAAATGGCAGCTCAGTGGCTGCTCAACAGAGTTTCAAGTTTCAGAACTATGGCAATCTGTTGCCCGAAGTGTACATGGGTCACCCCAATCGTCTGGAGCGTTACAATCAGTACGAAGCCATGGATGTGGATAGCG
>JACCDG010634218.1_pt1 | contig 42052 bp, 36 predicted proteins | sample 7442471 | NCBI WGS metagenome assembly JACCDG01 (sample SAMN15323444, study PRJNA562643) | freshwater metagenome | isolation source: river surface water | place: USA:Blue River Watershed | collected 2017-08-17
CAGGCGCAAAGAGCACATACAAGTCAAACGCCTTTTGACCTTCGAGTACTTGCGACACCGCCATTCCTTTAAATGCGGCTTCAATCGAGTCTGCAAGGTCTTTGACGCGAACACCATAGCGCGCTGCTGCGGTGCGATTAATTTTTATCGAAACTTGCGGAACTGGAATTATTGGCTCCACGTGTACGTCTACGGCACCTTTGACGCCTTTCATTACCGATTCTATTTCTTTTGCTTTTTCGTGCAAAACATCCAAATCGGGACCAAATACCTTAATTGCAATTGCAGCATTAACACCCGATAAAGCGTGATCCATGCGATGTTGCAAATAAGATCCTGAGTCGCTTATGAGCCCGGGAATATGCGAGAACTCGTGGCGTATGTGATACAAGATATCTTTCTTGTTTTTGCTGTCTGGTTTTAGTCGAATATCGTATTCACTAAAATTACTGGCGCCATAATCTTCGCCACCTTCAGCACGTCCGGCTCGCTGATCGGCTGCCAGAACATTATGTTGCGATACCAGATGCGAAGTTAATTCTTTGCCGATATTTGTCGTTGTAGTTAGACTCGTGCCAGGCATCGAGGTTGCCACCACAATCACATTGTCTTCGTCGAACTCGGGCAAAAAGGTCGTTCCCATTACAAACAAAGGGAGCATCGAAAGAGCAAGCAGAAGCCCAGAGCCTGCAAGCACCGATTTTGGATATTTGAGGCTTATATCAAGCGCCTGACTGTAGATCTTTTTCAAGAACACAACTAGAGCGGTTTCGCCACTTGGAATAGACTTTGCGTTGCCCAATAACAAATAGCTAAGTGCAGGCGTAACAGTGAGTGCCACTACCAGCGATGACAATAAAGATATGAGATATGCGTTAGCAAGGGGGCTGAATATTTTTCCTTCAAGCCCACTCAAGGAAACAACTGGCAAGAAGACTAAAGCTACTATAAACGTGGCGTAAACAACAGAATTGCGCACTTCTGACGAGGCTGCGTAAATCACTCGCCAGACTGGTTTCGGTGGCTGGGCTCGTTTGTTTTCGCGCAGACGATGACAGACATTTTCGACATCAATGATGGCATCATCCACCACTTCGCCAATGGCAATAGCCAGCCCTCCCAGTGTCATCGTATTAATAGTGAAACCCTGCCATTTGAGCAAAATGATTGCAGAAAGCAACGAGAGTGGAATTGCAACGAGCGAAATCATGGCAGCGCGCCAGTTTTGCAAGAAGAAAAACAAGATTATGACTACTAGAACGCCGCCCAAAATGACAGCCTCGCCCACGTTTTTAACGGCAATCTCGATAAAATCTGCCTGTCTAAATGTGGTCACAACTTTGACATCGGAAGGGAAACTTGATTTCAAATCTTCCATGGCGCGCTCGACCAAACGCGTGGTCTCAAGGGTGTTTGCCCAGGGCTGCTTCATTACTGTCATGACCACACCGGGGTGTCCATCGACGATGGCATCGCCGTATTTGAATTGCGGTCCAAGCTCGACTTTGGCAACGTTATTTAATAACACAGGCAGTCCGTTGCGACTTTTAATTACTGTGGCGCCGATGTCTGCAGGAGAGGTTACACGACCCAAACCGCGAATCAATTTTTCGCTATCCTGAGTGCGCAGTATGCCGCCTGCAGCGTTGATGTTACTGCCTTTGGCTGCTTCCACTACGTCTTTTAACGTGACGTCGTATTCTTTTAATTTTTCAGGATCGACTTGAACTTGATATTGTTTGACGTCACCGCCAATGGTGACTACGTTTGACACACCGGAAATTGCCATCAAGCGCAAGCGTACTGTCCAGTCAACAAGCGAGCGCAAATCCATCGTACTTGTATTGCCAGTTGAATACATGCCAATTTTTAAAATGTCGCCAGCAGCAGTGGTAATTGGCGCTAGAACCGGCTCTTTAACACCATCTGGCAAGTCGCCTCGGCTCGAACTCAGTTTTTCTGTAACGAGCTGTCGAGCGGTAAATACATTACTGTTATCTTGAAAAATAACTGTTATGACAGACAAGCCTATAGTCGAAATAGATCGAACCACTTTTACATTAGCGACGCCATTAATGCCCGATTCAAGCGGTCTGGTAACTAGAGCCTCGACTTCCTCAGGCGCATAGCCAGGAGCCTCTGTGAGCACGACTACTTGTATGGGTGCAAAATCCGGAAAGACGTCGACTGGCATAGTCATAGTCGAGTGCACACCAAGCACAAACCAAACCAGGGCAAGCATGTTGACCAGCCAGGGATTTTTAATCGCCCATCTAATTATCTTGTTCAGCATCGCTTGTACTCGATTTTTTGTTGCCCTTGATCACAGCAATCCAAATAAGTACTGCAACAAAAGCAGTGGCAAATCCTACAAAGAAAAATATAAGCATTTGCACCGGCGCATTTGCTTGCTTGGCACCCTCGTGCGCGTGCTCATCGTGGTCTTGATTCTCTTCGTTGCCATGTTCTTTATTGGCATCTGGCTTGAGCAACGCCTGGGCGGCTAATTGCGCAGAACCCGATGAAACGACCATGTCGCCTTCCTTTAATCCGTCTATCACTTCGACTTGCTCATCTGAGCGACTGCCTATGGTGATAAATTTCGGCTCGAAATGTTTCTCATGCCGAAGAAAAACATATGGCTTTTCTTGGAAATAAGCTACGGCTGATTCTGGTATCACCAGCCCTTTTTTATTGCCATCGCCGGTGGAAATAAGCGCCTCAACAAACATACCTGGACGCAAAATGCCTTTAGGATTTTGAGCAACTATTCTTACGTGCAAAGTCTTCGTCTCTTCATCTACTACAGAACCGACAGACGATATAGTTCCACGCAATGTCTCTTGCGATGGCGTTGTGATTGAAACTTCCTGATTGAGCTTAACGCGAGGAATCTGCTCTTGATACACATCTACCATAACCCAGATCGGATCTAGATTGACGATAGAAAAAATTGTATGCTCCGCATCAATCTGCTCCCCAAGTGTGATATTACGGGTAGTGATAGTGCCACTAACGGGTGCAATTATGGGCAAACTCGCAGTTACCTGACCAGAGTTTAAAGCGGCGTCAACAGTGGCTGGGGAAATGCCCATTATTCTCAACTGCCCTTTTGCAGAAGAAACTGTAACGCTTAGCTCTTTCTCCAAAAGTTTCACATCCTGCACGAGGCGCTGCTGCAAGGTGGAAAGTTTTACCTGGGCCGATTGATAGGCATTCTTAGCAACTTGATAATTCTTAAGCGCCGAAATGCCCTCTTTGAGCATGCCCTCTTCACGGTCAAAAGTGGCCTTAGCCAAGTCTACTGTGTTTTGTTGAAGTTTAATATCGCTTGCATACTGCGTTTTGGTCTTAGCAATCTCGCCACTTATGCGAGTCTTCTCGTTAATAAGCTTAGTGAGATTGTCCGCTACTTCAATACTATGAACAGTGGCAAGAACTTCGCCTTTCTTCACTACATCGCCTTGCTTGGCGAAGACTTGTTTAACCACACCCGATACAGAAGGATTTACATCGAATGATTGCGTCTCCGCAGCCTTGACTTCGCCTGTTGCTTGTAGTGAATTCTTGACCGTTCCTGATTTGACTGGCTCTACTTTTATTTCGAGTGCTCTTACTGCCTGCTCATCGATATCAATTCTTGTAGGTGCCCCCGAACTATCCGAATGTTGAAAGGCTTCGTTGTCGCCCTCGTGGGCGCTGGCAAAACCTGCAAACCCCGCCGTCAGATATAGACACAACGCAAAGCTGCTTATCTGTTTTTTGATTCCAAAAATACTCATGCTCAAATTCCACCGGACATAAATGCTACTTGATTGCGTTTAAGTCTGATTTCAAACAAGCAAAGAACCTTTGGCAAGGAAAATTTTGTCCAGGTTGAAGTGCCCGCAAAGAGGCGGTGCACGTCCTAGATGTAGCTGATAAAGTTCGCACCTGCTTGGAGCTAGTTGCACGTCATCGCGCTGATGAAAAGCGATTTGCTCCACTTCAGAACTATTTGGATTTATAGATCCCGCACTTGCTTCCCCGCTCTGGCAGTGGTCGCAGCAGTCTTGATTAACAATTCCGGTAGAGTGTTGGACCGCATGAAAAGTGGCGTTGTCAGCCTGTGCGGATGCAAAAATGTTTTGCAAACCGCCACAAGAATCTTCCGCCTCGCATATGCAAAAGAGCTGTCCTGTGCCGAAAAACACCAGGAAAAGCATTGCATTCAAGAGAGCGAAAAGCCGATTCAAAACCTATTATCCAATGAAGTACCACAACCATGATAGCACCGTGAAAATAGTAGTCAGTTAATGGTTTTCATTTCCATAAAGACTTTTGATTGTTGTTATTCAAGAGAGTTAAACTATTGGCTATGAAATTTCGAATTTTCATAGCCTCAATCATCATATTCCTTTCATTTCTGCCGCCAGCATTTGCTGGATCAGGAATGACAGAAAATATTCAATTACAGAAAGAAAACTTATGGGCAGAGACTATTGCACATAAATTCCAAGCTTCTTCGTTATATCCCAGGCTCAAAAATTCAAGCGAAATAGTCTTGCAATTGCAGGAATTAGCAATATCCGCGTCCTTAGGTGTTGATGGAAAAGTCAGTGAAATAGTATCATCTGATCGATACAAAGCCAGATCTCGACAATTTGAAAATCAAGCAATAAAGATCATCAAAGAAATTTTTCCGGCAAAAGACACCCCTGCGGAAGTTTTAACTGGAAAGAAAAAAATCTTATTCGTATTTAGTCAAGAAAGAGAAATGGGTATGCAAGTTCGCATTATAGCTCCCAATGCAAAGATCGGTGAGCAAGCTCCTGATATTACAACTGAATCACTCATTGGAACCAAATGGAAAATCAGTCAGTCCAGCGGACGAGATTTTACAGTGACACTTTTGGATGAGCAGAGGCTTCAAGTTGAAAACGAAAAATTACGCCCTGCCCCCACCTGGGAGTTTGATGGTTCTCAAATTGAATTATCTTTCAACAATGGTCTGCAGATTTACAAAGGTCGATTGATTAACCTAGGAAGTATGCAGGGAACCGCAAAAGGTTGGCACGATGCAACCGAATGGAACTGGACTGGGAGCCAGGTGATAACCAAGCATGACTAAAGAAATCAAATTCGAATTCCTCCAGATCGACATTCACGATTTGAAATACGAAGACGATGGTGATTGGCTCGATATTGAAGTTTTGTGCACTACTGAAGATTCGATGGTCAGAGTGCGCGGTCCAATAATAACGGCGGCGCAACTTGTAGCATTCGGGGAGCAGATAAGTAAACTCAGTCGTGGGCTTTTTGGCACGGCTGTGCTTGCAAGCGAAGAGCCGTATTTAAATATTCAGGTGAAGGCAGAGAGGTCGTGGCAGGCTACAATGATGGTCGAAATCACTCCGGACTATTTCAATCAGAAGCACAGTTATACAACTAGTTTGAATAAATCCGATTTGGAAAATCTGGCGGCACAATTAAATGAGGTAAAAGACAAATGAAAAAACTGTTGCTCGCCCTTGTGCTGTTAATTACTATTCAAGGCAATGTCGATGCCAAATCGGCTCCCGCAAAATCGAAAAAAGCGGCGAGTGTATCAAAATCGCAGGCACTAAAGCTGGTGGCAGACCGACCTGAAGTCAAAAAGTTTATGGCTAACGTAAAAATAGCCGGAAAAGAGCGCGGTGTCACAGGCAACATAGAATATGACCGACTTGAAAATGGCGAACATGTCATTCAAGTTTTCGAGCTCGTTCCAGACGGAGATGATTCAGCACACACAGCCACGTTCAATTGGTATCATGTGAATGCAAAAACCGGCAAAGTTTCAAAAGAGTTTTAGTCTGGCGTTAATCGCACTCTTTCTTGCAAGCGCTCAGACACTTGCTAAAGATGACGCGCCTAAAAAAGAAGTACGCAAAGGCTTTATTGGCGTGTCTTTCTTTACTAATGGAAAAATCAGCAAAGTTTTTCCAGGTTCGGCTGCAGAAAAAGCAGGAATCAAAGACGGCGACCGAATTCTTTTTATAAATAGTCTTTCTACTCAAGACATGGGCAAAGAACAGCTTGCAGACAGAGTTAGCGGACCGGAAGGTACAAAAGTCTATCTTGTGCTTGAGCGCAATGGAAAGCGATTTACTTGCATCCCCACTCGATCGCTTAGTGAAAAAACTTTGCTTGAAAACGCCGGGCTAACTGAGCTTCCCAAGCCCAAATCCAAAAGCAAAGAACCAGACAAGATTTCACCACCAGTTACAATTGCAAGGCGCAGCAAAGACACAGACTATATCGAAAAAAGTGTGCTCAAAGCTTTAGAGAAAGTACCAAAGCCCATACGCGACCGCCTTGCAGAGCGAGGACTCAAGATTCAAATAGTCTCGTCTCTTGTTGATGCCGACCCGGGGCTGCGCGGCGGTCGTCCAAGCGGCTATACGCATGGCGGTGGTTGGGACAATTGTCCCGGGCGTTATGACGACTTTAGAAAAACTATTTTTGTTGGTGAGCGAAATGGCTGGCGCAATCAACCAATGGCACTAAATCAGGGTGCTGAGGGCATTACGCTGCACGAGCTTGGGCACGCTTTCGACGATCAGAATTATTGCTCTACTTCTGACGATTTTAAAAAAGCGTATGCCGAAGACACTAGAAGTTTGAGCAATGAAACCAGACACATTTATGAAGTCTATTTGCAAGAAGGTGCGGCAGGACCATCTGAAATGTTTGCAGAATTGTTCCACTGTTTTTTCAGCAACGAGACCTCGCACCGCGGCATGGACCAGGCTAAAGCGTTTCCGAAATGTTATGCCTATGTACAAAAACGAGCGGGCAAATATACTTATTAATAGGATGAGAAAGCTTCGAGTAACGACCGCCGTTTTTTTAGTCGCGCTTATACCTTTGGGCATAGGCAAAGCGGTCGCTGATGAAAAAGTGAAAGCAGTCGATGCCAAAATTGGGGACATCGGCATTCATTTATTTTCAAATAAAACCATAAAATCGTTGGACAAAAATTCGTCTGCTGCAAAAGCACGATTGATTCCTGGAGACAGAATACTTTCTATAGACGGCATCCCCGCGGCGAATTTAACTACAGACGAAATAACCAAACGATTTGCCGGTCCTGAAAATTCAGAAGCAGTTCTTGGCATTGAGCGCGCAGGTAAGCGTTATACATGCAAAGTGATGAGACTGGCTCCAGGCAACATTGTTGGCGAAACTACAAATAAAAATAATAGCGATTATTCTAAAATTACTACTCCGGTAATAGAAATTTCGCGCAAATCAAATGCCAGCGAAAGCATTCGCCAGGAAGTTCTTGAGGGGTTGTCGCAAATACCTAAAAGTATTCGCGACGACATGAGTTCTTGGGGATTGAAAGTCAAAATTGTGCCGTCAATTGTTGATGACGATCGCAGCCTAGTACAAGAGCGCCCGCGCGGTTACACGCATGGTGGCGGATATGATAATTGTCCTGGCATGTATCACAATAAAGTGATTTATATTCCAGAGCGAGTGTCCTGGAAGAATAGCCCCATGAGAGCGAATCACCAAGTAGCAGGTACTATTTTGCACGAGATGGGACATGCCTTCGACCATTTCAGAAATGCATCGAGATCCGAAGAATTTGAATCTATCTATCAGGGCGATGCAACCAAAATTCCAGGCGAAGGACGCAGGCAGTGGGAGTACTACTTGCAGAGCGATGGCGGTGGACAATCTGAGTGTTTTGCAGAGTTATTTGCTCATTATGTTTCGCAGGAGAAAAAACGGTCAGCCGGAATTGATACTGCGTTTCCCAAAACATACAAATACATGACGCAAATGATTGGACCTCTAAAATAAACAACACTGCACCCTTTAAGCTACCCATCAGACTACACTTACATTTTAAGACGTAGTTTTACGGACACACTTAACCTGCCAAAATCGCGCATCAAAACACCGAAACAGCGCTATCTTTAACCGATTGGAAGATTTAATCTACAATGCACTCTTTAGACTACAATGCACTTGCGCCCGGATCTACCTAAGTAGTACATTGAATACAGTGACTCGTCCATTTTAGAGCCGCATCTATAACTAAAGTTTTTCATCTTACGCGCCAACCAAGACATGGTTGGTAGGGATTTTTTTGACCCTGCAAGGAGACTCAAATATGTTCGCATATCAATTACCAGTCCAGACTCCAGTCAAAGCAAAAAATCTTACCGTACAAGAAGAAGCCATACTTGGAAGACGTGCTTTAGCAGGCGACAAAGAGGCAGCCAATGCGCTTGTTCTGGCCAATCTCAAACTGGTAACGGCTCTTGCAAGACGCTACGATCAAGGGCTGCCGAATGCGGATCTTTTTCAAGAAGGCTGCATAGGCTTGATGAATGCCGTTAGTCATTTCGATCCAAATCGCGGCAATAGATTTTCAACATATGCAGCATGGTGGATTCGCGAAGCCATTAACCGCGCTATTTCTAACAAATCACGCGTGGTGCGATTGCCTGTTCATTTAAATGAATTGATGACAAAAATTAGAAGAGTGCGCTGCGAACTGTCATTGAAACTGGGTAAACAACCAACATTACAACAAATTGCAGCCGAACTGAACGAGCGCCCAGAGCGCGTTAAGGCCGCTATCTCAAGTTCCAAAATGTGTCTTTCTTTAGACCAACCTGCCACTATAAATGACGAAGACAAGCTCACCATTGGTGATACCATTGAAGATGAATCTGCCCAGGAGTTAGTGAGCAATTTAGAATCAAGATATTTAAAACAAAGAATGCTTCAGTTTCTGGAGAAGCTTTCTGAGCGCGAACGCAGAGTAATCACAATGCGCTTTGGCATTGGTAGCGATGAAGAACGAAGCTTGCGCGACATTTCAGCCGAGCTTGGACTGACACGCGATCAGGTCGGCAAAATTTCTTATCTTGCCATGAGAAAATTGAAAAAAATGCTACCCGAAGAAGAGTTTTGCCATTATCTCGCTTAATTGAGCCTGTCCTAATGGCGACGATTTTTGCCAGAAATACTGTTAATCAGCAAGCCTGCAATTAAAGACAGAATTCCGCCTACTAAAAATTGCCATGCTCGCAAATTTGGCTCAGCTTTATTGCCTTGAGAATTTTTAGGCTCTTTGGGATCATAGTAAATTTCAAGCGCTCTGCCATTAGGTGTGTACTTAGCCAGCAATGCATTGGCGTCTTCGGGCGATGCAGTGTTTTCAGGACTCAATTCACACTCACCTGAATAGTCCTTTCCATCTACGGCATATTTATATTGCAGACGGACTTTATAAAAATACGGTCTTCGCCCAACATGAAATACTGACCCATCAGTCACTCTAGCGTATGTGCCTACCCACTTACTCTGCACCGATACTAAATAGAAGAAGTAAAAAGATAGACCAATAGTGATAATACCAATGGCAGAAAAAATAGCGGCACCTTGTGGTGAAATTAACAGGTCGAATCTTGATTTCGATTTTTGAATTTGCATTTAAATCACATTCAACTCATAAACAAATTACAAGACTACCTGCCACGAGTAAACCTGCACCTATTGCTAATTTCCACGTCAGTTTTTCGCCAAGAAAAACTATGGCAAATATAAAAGTTAAAACCAAACTGAGGCGATCTAGTGTTGCCACTTTGGTTGCATCGGCTAATTTGAGCGCTTGAAAATAACAGAGCCAAGATGCAGCTCCTGCAAGTCCTGAGAGTACTACAAATTTCCAGGTGTCAAAATTGAAGGTGGTCAAATTATTTGCTTTGCTGTACCAAAATTGCACGCCAAAAACGATTAAAAGTGCAGCAGTCATCACAATAGATCTAATAGTGGTGGCCGTAAGCGAATCGACCGACTTCATACCGAGCTTTCCAAAAATGGCCACAAGACTGGCAAATAAAGCGGATAAAAGACCCATTACTGCCCAGTTCAAAATCCCGTCTCCAATGCTGCAATTCTTTCCATTTATGTATACTGGCAACCGCGCTTTTTGCCCACCCCGGCGAGCAATCCTGCCATATTAGCAAATTGTTAGGGCAACGCCTTATAAAGATGATATCCAGACGCCGTATTAGCCTATGATTGGCATGGAAACTGAGATCTTTTCTCATGAATTTGCAAAAAAACTCGGCAAAAAAATATAAACCCAAAGCCTGGCTAGCGCTTGCTTATAGCCTTACCTCTTTGAGCGCCACTTGCCAACACGCCCAAGCCCAAGGTCCGGCACCGTCAATGTCCGCACCGTCAGCACCCATGACCAATACTTCTCGGGTCGAAATGACTCCCGCATCGACGCCGCTTTCAAAACCTGCCGGTAGCACAGGCGATCCAGCCCAGAACTTGCCGGAGCTTAATTACAAGGCGCCGGGCGGACCTCAATCAGTTATAGACGACTCTGCCAAAGCCGGTCAGCGCAATATAGATTCAAATGTTCCACCAATGCCCATGAGCAGCACGGACACAGAGCCTGGTGGACCTGCCAATGCATCAGTGTCTGCTGTTATTCGCTATGACGTAGATGCAGACGGTAGAACCAGCCCTTCTGATCCCTCGCGCTCAGGTGATGGCATTTCAATTTTCAATTCGCTTGATGAAGCTCTTGCTAAAAGTCCACGAGCAGCGGCTATTCGTGCGCTGTTTCCGGTGGCTAAGTCTGAGTTCATGCGAGCAACCGAACAGGCCAGTCCGCAATTCAACAAAGATAGCGGTGTTGCAGCAGAACAAACATTTAGAACTGGCACAATCATTACAGTTGAACCGCCATGGAAACTTGTTTTTCGCTTAATCGTAGCTAAAAAATTCGTTGATCAACAAAAGCTTGACTTAATGGCTGACCTCTGGAGACTTCGAGCCGAAGTACGTCGCACATACACCGAAGTAGTGGTCGCACAAGAAACTCTTGAAACACAATCCAACTTATATGAGTTGGCACACACACTGCGCGTGGTGACAGAAAAACGCTTTCAAGCAGGCGACGTTCCCGAACTGGATTTACTCAAAGCACGTCTTGCAGAATCACAATACGACGTTGAGCGCCTGGTGGCTGAGCGTCGTGTTATTCGAGCTAAGCAACAGCTCAATATTATTTTAGGACGCAAAGCCGAAGCACCAATTACGGTACCACGCCTTCCTGCATTTTTAGGCGAAGCTAAAAATGCTGTCCAGACTAAGCATCCACTGTTGCCCGACTTTTCTCGCCCTGAGCGTCCACTGGAAAGCTTTATTGCTCTATCTGAAAAATTTAGATACGAACTAAAAAGTCTAGACCAACAATTACTAGTTAACAAAGCAAATTTGCAACGCACTTATGGAAACATGGTTCCTAACGTACAATACTGGACAGGCAACTCGAACACTTATAACTTGCCTTCTGGTCCGCGCCTTTCCGCTTATTATTTCGGGGTCAATATGCCTACTAACTTGACCGATTTTGGTCAGGGCGATTTGGCTAAGTTCAAGGCGCTCGCAAGACAATTGAATTATCAGGTTGGTTCACAGAAAAATATCATCATCGGTGAAGTTAGCTCTGCTTATAACAATTTGCTTGCAGCCAGACAAAAATTACAAAACTACGAAGAACATATTTTGCACGACTCATTTGAAGTGGCGCGCCTGGCAAGACGCAGTTATGAAGTAGGTCAATCTGATATTACATCTACTTTGCAAACACAACAAAACAACGTGCTTATCAGAAGTTTGTACTTGCAAGCTATTCAACTATATCAGGACGCGTTTACCGAACTCGAGATGGCATGCGGCATTCCGCTGTTAGAGAGCGACTAGGTCTGATTTGGATTTTTAGTTTTGAGGAACAGGTCCAAGCAACTCGCCTACTCGTCCGTACGGAAAGACTGGCGCACCGCTTGCGTTTTGCTGAATGTTGAACTGTTGCAAATATTTGTTTGCACTGCTTGAGCCGTAAGCACCAACAATAGGAGCAATAATTGCAGGCGAAATATCGTTGATTATATCGAGCATCACGAGTGTTGCAATCTGAGCTTTGGTAGGACCGCCTTCAGTTCCAGGCAAAGTCGATTTTGGTTCAATTGCTTTTGCTTTTTGATTAAACCAACCAGTTTTGCGAAATGCACCAGTGGGAACAAATGTAATTGCTTTTGCATCTGCTGCAAGCCCAGAGGCTCCATCAGTCAATTTTACATCGCTCACTGGAATGGTGAAAAAATATGCTCGTGGTGAGTCAAGCAGTTTTATGTCGCTGAACTTAAAATCTTGCGAAGTTCCTGCAATCTTACCGCCAGGCAATGTTCTAAAAGTGATGCTCTGGTCGTTGATACTTGATACTTTACCTGTAAAGACACGACCATCAGTCAAAGTGATTGAGTCTTTATTTCGTTGTTTGTCTAAGTGCGAAAGATAGTCGCCTTCAAAAAAATAAACCAGTCCCGAAATTGTTGAAGTGCCACCAAATTTAGACGAGATCATTTTGCCGGACAATACTTTCTGACGGTCAAAGAGCCACTCTGGGACGCTGTGCACGGTAATATTTTTACCCTGCATTTTGACCAGACCATTGCGCAGAAGAATTAATCCCATTTTTTCGGTATCTATTCGAGTTTCGATAGACTGACCCACATCATTTCCGGCTGTCACCATATTTAGTGGCACAGACCAGGCTGGCGATACGCTTGCAAAAAAAGCTGTTGTTATTAAAAACAGGCTTTTAGCTTGGTTCGGCATGTGGTTCTTCCTCAACTAAGATTTTATCTTCGGCGTCTTTGTTAATGAGAGTATAAATCGTCGGCAACACAATCAACGTTAAGAGAGTTGCAGAAACCAGTCCTCCCAGAACCACTGTGGCAAGCGGTCTTTGCACTTCCGCTCCCGTGCCTGTGGAAAAGATTTTGGGAAGTAGTCCCATTATTGCCACAAGCGCTGTCATAAGTACTGGTCGAAGTCTGATAGTCGCTCCTTCAACAGCAGCACGCACAACTGGATAACCACGTTGTTCCAGTTGCATTATATAGCTGACCATAATAACCCCGTTCTGCACAGCCACCCCAAAAAGGGCGATAAACCCAATAATGGCTGGCACAGATAACGATTGGTGCGATAAAAATAGAGCGACAACGCCGCCAACCATAGCAAATGGGACGTTGAGCATAATAAGCCCAGCATTCTTAAGAGAATTAAAGGAAGCAAATAAGAGAATGAAAATAATCAAGAGCACCACTGGCACAACCAGAGAAAGTCTAGCCATCGCCCTTTGCTGGTTCTCAAACTGTCCACCCCAAACTAATTTGTAGCCTTTTGGAATTTTGACGTTCTTCTTCACGCGCTCCTGACACTCTTGCACAAAACTGCCAAGGTCACGTCCTCTCACATTTGACATCACCGCAGTTCTTCTCAATCCGTCTTCGCGGTTAACCTGCACGGTGCCACGTTCTTTATAAATTTTCGCCAGGCGCTTCATCGGGATTACGGCACCAGAGGGAGTTTCAACTGGTATTTCGTAAATGTCTTCTATAGTGTCACGATACTTGAGTGGATAACGAAGCAAGAGACCAAAGCGTCTAGTGTCATCAATAATTTCAGAAACTACGCGACCTGCCATTGCAGTTTGAATGATATTTTGCACTTCAACTACATTCAAGCCATAGCGCGCAATCTCAGGACGGTTAAGTTTGACCGACAACAACGGAAGACCCAAAATTAGTTCGCGTTGAACATCGGCTGAACCAGGAACTTTGGCAATTTCAGATTCAATTGCAGCAGCAATTTCATCGCATTTGACCAGGTTGTCTCCAAAGACTTTAATAGCTAGTTCGGCTCTAATACCAGCGATTAAATCATCGATCATGTCGGCTATTGGCTGTGAGAAACTGAGCAGCGGACCTGGAATTTTTTCCAGTTTTTCAGACATCATTTTAACCAGCTCTTGCTTGTCTTTCGTATTTTTCCATTCGTTTTTTGGCTTGAGCTGCATGGTTATATCAGCATGATTCACGCCAGCCAAATCACCGCCCATGCCGGATCGACCAATACGCGATATGACTACATCTACTTCAGGAAAACTTTTTACCGTTTCTTCAATCACGTCGAACATTCGGCTAGCTTCAGTATGCGAAACACTAGGTGGCAAGTTAGCACGCAAAAGAATTGGACCCTCATCGATCGAGGGAATAAACTCAGAACCCAAAAAAGGCACCAAACACGCCGCGCCAACAAAACTAACCAAACAAATTATGATTGGGACACTTGGTTTTTTAAGCGAATATTCAAGTGCAGGCATGACGAACTTACTTGAATAAGTGACGATGGGACTGTTTTTCTCGACGATATTTCCGCGCATAAACCAAAAGCAAAGCACTGGAATTATTGTGAGCGAACAAAGCAGAGCACCCGCAAGTGCATAAACAAAGGTCAATGCAAGTGGATGAAACATCTTGCCCTCGACACCCTCAAGTGTGAAAAGCGGCATGTAGACAGAAATAATGATAGCGATTGCAAAAACAATTGGTCTGCCCACTTCTTCGGCAGCTTTTAAAATAACTTCTAGCCGCTTTCTTGGATTCTTATCTAGGTTGCCTGCATGAGACATATGGCGAAAAATATTTTCTACCATTACAACACCAGCATCGACGATGACTCCAAAATCGACCGCGCCAAGGGTCATCAGATTGGCGGACAAGCCGGTGAATTTCATCAGCATAAAGCTAAATAGAAGCGAAAGCGGAATAATAACGCAGACAATAAGTGCGCTTGGAATATGAAGCAAGACAGCAAATAAAACAACAATTACCAGTCCACCGCAGAAGAGTAGAATTTCTTCGACTGTGGCGAGTGTCTTATCCACAAGCTCGGTCTGGTCATAATAAGGTCTAAGTTCTACGCCTTCTGGTAGCTCTTCTTGGATTTCTTTTACACGAGTGCGGACTTTTTCTACAACCTCTTTGGTATTGACTCCCTTTCTGGTCAAAACCATGCCCGATACAACTTCACCTTCTCCGTTTATCGAACTCGAACCACGTCTGAATGCAGGTCCAATCTCAACTTTGGCGACCTGGGCAATAGTTACAGGAACACCGTTTTCTTGTTTAAGAACAATATTTTTTATGTCATCAATATTTTCTATTAGACCTAATCCACGTATAACAACTTCTTCACCACCTTGCTCGATAAAGTTGCCGCCTGCATTTACGTTGTTACTAGCAAGGGCCAACTGAACTTCAGAAAGCTTGATTCCGTATCCCTTGAGCAATTGAGGCGAAACCATAACCTGAAATTGTTTTACATAGCCACCATAGCTCGTGACATTGGCTACACCTGGAACAGTGATTAGTTTGCGCGCTACAACCCAGTCTTGGATAGTACGCAACTCAGTCAAATCGAAATAATCGGATTTCAAATAATAATTATAGACATTACTAAAACTGGATATAACAGGACCCAAACCGGGCTTAGGCGCCCATTCAGGCAGGGCGACCTGAGATAATCGCTGTGCCACCAGATTTCGTGCCCAGTAAACATCTACGCTGTCGTCAAAAATTACAGTTACTACCGAAAAGCCGAAGATTGAGTTGCTGCGCACTTTTGTAATGTTAGGCAGCCCGTTCATAGAAATTTCAATTGGAAAAGTTATCAGCTTTTCAACTTCCTCAGGCGCCATACTTTGAGGCTCTGTGATAATTTGCACCTGAACATTACTTACATCTGGAAAAGAATCAACTGCAATATTGAGCATGCACCAGGCACCAAGAATTGCCAGTGCTATCGTGAACGCTGCCGTCATCAGGCGATTGTTCATAGCAAATTGAATCAGCTTTTCGATCATTATTTTAGTTTTGGTAGCTTATCTCTGTTTTGAGCATCAAACTGCCTTGAGTGGCGACCACGTCGCCCTCCGAGAGACCAGACAATATCTGAACATACTTCTCGCCTTGAAAGCCTACACGAACTCGTCTTTCTTCGAACCCATCTTTATGCTTAACGAAGACCACTTTCTCGTCTCCGTGTTCTTGTAGGGAATCCTTCGGACAAGAAAGAACTGTTTGCTCCTCGCCTTCAAGCTGAATGTCGGCGAACATGTTATTGCGCAGAATACCTTCTTTGTTGTCGAGGCGAGCTTTAATCGGCACCGTGCGAGTAGTCTGATTGACTTTTACGCCAATATAATTGATCGTGCCTGTGAATACTCTAGCTGGGTAGCTTGGCACTCTAATTTGCACTTGCTGACCGCGCTTGACGGAACGCAAATCGGCTTCGGGGAGGTCCACCTGAAGCAATACTGTTGATGTATCAGAGACTGAAAAAAGAGCAATCTCAGGTCTTACAAGTTCGCCCACAGCAATATCGTGATAGTTAACGACTCCGTGTATGGGTGATGCGACTTCGATTGTGCCATCGATTTGTTTGTTTTTTAATACTCTGTCAATCATCGGCTTATCGCAGCCAAGAAAAATGAGACGTTGTTTAAAAGAAAGAACTGCATTGCGAGCACGATCCGCTTCCGCCTGAGCAATATGATAATCACGCTTGAGCATCGCTCTGTTTTTATAGAGCTTTTCTTCGCGCTCTAGCGTGGCTTTTGCTTTCTCATAATTAACTTTTGCAGTGGCAAGTCCTGCTTTGGATGCCAGAAAATCTTTGGTAGCTACAATTTTGTCTTTAACAAGACCTTGCATGCGCTGAAATTCTGATTCTGAAAGTTCAAGCACTACTTTCTGTTCATTGAAGACTGCTCGCGCTTCAATTAGTGCAGTGGGGCGTTGCAATTGTTCTTCGTAGACGTGACGCTCACGCTCTTCTGCAATTTCGGCAATACGAAGGGATGCTTCGGCTTCTATTAGATCTGTTTGAATTTCAGTTATTTCTCGGCTATCGATAAGTGCAATGATTTGCCCCTTTTTAACATTGGTGCCGGGATCCACAAAAATTTTGGTTATTCGACCGGCAACCCGAGTGCCGACGTCTACTTCTTTTTGTAAGTCAGGTTCGATTCGACCCGTCAATAACAAGGGGATTGTCACTTGTCTGGTTTTTACCGCATCAGTTTGCAAACCAAAACTTTTAGCGAGCTCATCGGTAACCTTGACAATGCGCACAGAACTTTCTGCCGTTTTTGCATCAGCATGAGGGTCTTCTGACTTGTGCGAACATGAAGTGCAAGTGAAAGCCATCACTGACACAGCTAATAAAATTAGCGTCCGCAAGCCTGTTTGTGGGAATCCAAGTGACATAACTTCTTTAGAATACACGAAAGTGATCGTTCCGTAACGGCCTTTAGTTATATGCGAAGATTATGCAATCTTATTTTTAAACCTAGGGTGGTCTATGCGCCTGGATAAATGGCTCAAAATATCTAGATTAATCAAACGCAGAACAGTGGCAAAAATGGCCTGTGATCAGGGAAGAGTCTTGATAAATGATCGAATCGCAAAATCGAGCGCTGAGGTAGGTGCTGACGCCATAATCCACATAGAATTGGGTTCACGCGCGCTTACTGTCAAAGTACTTGAGATTCCTCTCAAAGCTCCGCAGGCTAGCGATGCATCCAAGCTATACCAAATAATAGAAGAAATCAAGCGCCCACCAGAAATCCTGGAATGGCTACCAAGCGACGAAGACTGGTAAAGGAGCATTTGTGAATAGTCCACAATCAAAGGCAATCCTTATCCTCGATGACGATAGTTATTTTCGTAATCTAGTTTCCAATCTATTGAAGCGAAAAGGCTACCGCACAATCGAAGCCTCAAACCCAGACGAAGCCAACCGAATTTTAGGCTCCAAAGAAGCAGCACTGGCGATTGTTGACTACAGACTGCCAAAAACAGACGGCATGTCCTGGATTTCTCAGTTGCGCCAAGCTGGCGGCAACATACCTATTGTTTTCTGCTCAGGACAAAGAGCAGACGCAGCTCTTTTTAACAAATTGCGCAATGTGCTTGGCGTTTCTCTCATTTTGCAGAAGCCAATAATTCCTGCTACTTTCGTCCAACAAATTGAAGACCTCTTGCCTAATTATGAGAAGGTTGACCACCAGGAGGAGGTTGCCTGGAACGCCATTTCGCAAAAACGTCAGAGCTTGCAGGATCAAAAAACTACCTTTGCCCAGTCCAAAGAAGACCTAGCAAGCTTGCTCAAAGAAGCAACTACCGAATATCTCAATGAGCTTGATGGAATTTGGAAAGATCTTGTTCGATTGATAAACGAATTTAATAACAACACCGATAACATGCAAGCACTAAGTGAAGCCATGCGAATCGCACACACAGTTCGCGGCACTGCCGGCTCTTTGAACTTAGGTGAAATAGGTAAGTGTGCAGGCAAACTAGAAGACTTGATGCGCAACCTTGATCCCGACAAATCAACCGACCAAGAAGTTATTTGGTCCGAGGTGATTCGCAAATTAGCAGACGGTACAAGTGCTGTACAAGCTGCACTTCTCAATCAAAGAGCAACCGAAGAAGTAACTAGTGGAGCAATTGCAAATATTTTGGTGTTGAGCAGCGCACCGGAAGTTCTTACTTTGATGCAAGCACCAGATATAGTATCAATGGCAAATGTCATATTGGCAAAGGACACAAGCAATCTGGATGCGCGCATCGACGCCGCCATCATAGACTTATCAAAATCAGAAAAAGAAGGTTGGGCCTGGGCGCGCGAGATAAGAAATTACGCAGGCAATATACGACTGCCTCTTGCATTTATTTTGCCTCAAGGCGAAACTATGGCCAAAGAAGCTGAAATTTTGTGCGGCGCATCTATCGTAATTGAACGACCGGTGCTTGGCGATAGACTACAAGATGCTGTCTTCCAGCTTCTTTCAATTGGATTTGAAAATCAGCCTCGCATCTTAGTAGTCGATGATGACGAAGTTCTAACTCGCTTTGTTTCCAGTCTTTTGCAAACAGAGCGTATGTTTACCCAGACAGCTAACAACCCTGTAACGGTACCTGATTTGGTGGCAGAGTTTCATCCAGATTTAATTCTAATGGACGTTATGATGCCAGTAATGACGGGTTATGAAGTCTGTCGCTTTATTCGCGAAAATCCGGCTTGGATAGACATTCCAATTTTATTTGTCACATCGCAAACTAGTACCGAATCACGGGCAGCAGCCTTTGCAGCAGGTGCAACTGATTTTCTGACAAAACCAATTGTGCCCGAAGAGCTTATTACAAGAGTCACTACCCACATCAAAACTTCGGCTCGCCGTCAAAAAACACACGGCCTTGAACCTGAATCAGGACTTCTATCGATGGAAGCTTTCATGCATCAATACACTTTAATGTTCGAGTTAAACAAAGGCAGGCCAATCAGTGTCGCATCAGTTAGTATCGATAATTTTGATGAATTGAGCCTATTGCAAGGAATGCTAGCAGCCAAGCACACTTCGCTTCAACTTGCACGCTTATTGAGTCTTGGCTTGCGCTCAGAAGATTTGATTTGTCGCTATGGCGATCAGGGCTGCATAATTGCTTTTGCTGGAATGGAAGCCCCGACAGTTTCAAGCGCACTGCAAATTGCTCAGGACGGCTTTTCACAAATTGGCTTTAAAGGTCCAGATGGCGAATTCAAAACTAATTTTAGTGCTGGCGTCGCCCAAAATAAAAATGACACCGATACTCCCGAAGTCTTGATTCAAGCCGCTTATAGAAGCATGATCAAAGCTCGCAACAACAAACTTGGAGTGGTTCTAGCTGTCTAAGCCCTTAACCAGGTATAGTGAACCAGAAGGTTGCCCCTTCATTTTCTTTGCTGTCGAGTCCAATTTGCCCATTGTGCAATTGTACAAGTGCCTTTGAAATTGCCAATCCAAGCCCGGTTCCTTCATGCGCATTATTTGCGTGCGATCCCACTTGTTCGAAGGATCGAAACAGCTTCGATTGATTTTCTTCGCTTATTCCAGGACCCTCATCTTGCACCAAGACGCGAATTTGGTTCAACTTGCTTTGATCTTCGCAAATGATTTTGATGTTGCTATCTTTTGGAGCAAACTTAATTGCGTTTGAAATCAAATTGGTAACAATCTGTAGAAAACGGTCTTTGTCAGCCATTATTTTCTTGCCAGCATCTATTCTAGAAATAATTTGTAAGTCGACATTTTTTTCCTCAGCCAATCCACGCAAATTTTCGGTAGCCCGCTCGACCAACAGCAAAGGCTGTATTTCAGTTGGCTTTAACTGCAAGCGTCCGGCGTCAAATTTCTGCACATCCAAAATATCGTTTATCAATCTTACAAGTCGATCGCATTCTTTGCGACCCATAGTGACCAAGTGCTTACCTCGCTCACTCAATTCGCCTGCCTTGCCACCCTCCAACAAACCTAGAGCACCACGAATAGACGTAAGTGGTGTGCGCAATTCGTGCGAGACCATCGAATACAATTCAAGCGTGCGTCGCTCCTCCTCTTTACGCAGAGTGACGTCTTCAAAAACAACTACTCCTCCATAAATCTCGCCATTGTCATTAAAGATGGGACGACCATTGACACTAATCCAGATACCATTTGGAGCGCCTTCGTTTTTGCAGAATATAATGAAATTATCAACCGCTTCGCCATTAATAGCACGTGTGAGCGGGATACGCTCTGGTTTAAGCGCAGTGACCCCGTCCTCTTCAAATAATCCGGCGACTTGCGAAGAATCAAAGTTTTGGTCTATTTGCTTATAACCGAGAATGTTTTTAGCTGCATCGTTAAATAACAGAAAATTGCCCATGCGATCAGCCACTATCACACCCGAGCCCATGTTTTTAAGCACCGAGTCAAGAAATCGCTCGAAACGCGATAGCTCACTTAGAGCGTCTTGCAAACCTTCTTCCACCCGTTTGCGTTCAAACTCTTGCGCCATATCACTGCAAATTACTTTGAGCAGCCATTCTTCATTTGCGTCTTCTTTGACTTCGTTTATAGAAAAGAATTCAAACACTCCGATAAATTTTTCTTGTATATAAACCGGCAACATAAAGCCGCTTTTCAGACCATCTCTAAGCCCATCATTTTCACGCGTAAATTTTTCATTGTGTACACCAAAATTTATCCAGGCAGGCTCACCTGTGCACCAAACTTTACCTAGCAAGGTTTTTTCTGTTCGCTCAACCTCACCGGAAGTGGCCTCTGCGAAATGCGGAACAGGTTGATTTGCAAAAAAACTATGGCATTGTAATTTCTGTCCATCAAGAGTAGGACGCCAAAGTGCTGCAGTATGCCAGCCAAGATTTTCGCAAATAACTTTGAAACAATCTGGCACAGCTTGATTGAGTGATATTCTCCTTGCCAATATCGAATTGATTTGATACGCCACTTCGCGACTCAGAGTTTGTCTCGATTGCCTTCTATTCACTACAAAAAGTGCAATGACTGCCACACAAAAAACCAAGAAAGCCACAAGCGAAATTATTTGCAAACGCAGAAACGACTCTCGGGTAGCCGCCTCCAACTCGTCTGTGCGTTTTTTAAAAAGTTCCAATTCCTCTTGCTCGATATCTTTAAGAACAGCGCGAATACGCATCCCGGTTTGACCCAAACGGTCATAATCTTCTTTAGTGACCAGATATTCGCGACCCGCCCTGATTTGCTCAATATGCTCATCAAGAAAAGCTAGTCGTCCTTTCACTTTGGTTTTAAGATCTTCCAGACGCACAAGTTGCGACTGATTGTCGTCGATTAATTCGATAGAAGCATCGAGAATACCAATCAACTTCTGATGCGCTTCTTGGTACGCATCGTAATACTCTTGTTTTTTAGTCAGTCCATAAATTTGTTCATAAATCTGGACATCTTTAATCGTATTCTCAAGCTGGCTTATCGAGACGAGTACTTCTTGCGTATGCACAACCCATTGGCGCAGACTCAATTGATATTTCATATGCTCTTGAGTAGTCCAGAAGAGCCCAACGATAATAGCGAAGAACGCCAGAGTCGAGCCGACGATCAAGTAGCGGAAATATTGATCCTTGCCTTTCATCTAATTTTAAGAGTTACCAGACAAAATAGTGTTGATTTCATCCGATAAAGTCATAGGGTCGAAAGGCTTAGAAAGTACACCAGCAAAATCCTGCTGAGAATAGGCTTCCAGCTCTTGTGCCTGAACGCGCGCAGTGAGCAAAATCACCGGCACATTTTTCAAATTCGGATTCTCGCGGATTTTGACAATCAGCTCGGTCCCATCAATATCGGGCAATGTTCTGTCGCTTAAAATAACGTCTGGAATCATGCTCTCGAGTGCTCGTAAAGCCTCCTTGCCTGAGCTTGCTGTCATAGTGACCCATTCGCCTTCAAGCGAAATTTCGATTATTTCTCGAATGCGCGGATCATCATCAATAATGAGCATACTGCCTGACATTACTCTTCCTCTTATTGCCCGTATATGATTTTCATTGTTTCAACATCACGATTTGAAATGTTTATCAAAGGTGATTTCCACCACATCAAATCATCTGAGTATGGCGAGTGTCCATCTATTCCCAAAGCATGTCCTGCTTCGTGCAGAATGAGCGATTGCAAATTGGGGCTAGGGATATAAACCCTGATATCGACTCGATCTAACTCGCCTAAATCGTTAAACAAAAAATTTGTTTGCCCACCTGAACCCGATTGCAAATCGCCTGGACCCGCTTGTTTCACATTTATTTTGGCAATTTCCTGATCCGCTTTGTTTGCTCTGGCAATCTGAAACCACTGACAGCGCTGTACCCATTTCTCAAAAGAAGCATAAATCAAATCACTATCACTCTTATCAAACCCATTCTGGTGACTGGCTTGATCTGCAATCCAGATAGTGAGTGGAAATTTGTGTTGCGGCCAGACTTTATGCTCGACTTGATTTGCATAATCTGTTGCGTCGTTCTCTACCAGACTTCTCAAACTGATTTGATGAGCCAAACTATCGACTAATGGCTGCAGATTCTTAATTCGCTCATCGTGTGGGTTTTCAGCTTTCATTTGCTCAAGACTAAGACAAGCTTTGTTGAAATACTCACTTGCTTTTCTAAGGTCTCCACTCAAATCGGCTGCTAAAGCCATATCGTAAAAAAGTGGAATATCAATTCTTTTGTAAAGAAACTCTTGTGCTCGCTCATAAAGACTAAAGGCGAAATCAAATTCAAGATTGTCGCGTCGTCGATTGGCTTCTTCATATAGCCCGACACCCTTCATGAACTTTTCGTGGTCAAAGCTCATTTTCCCGACTTTGAATTTTTGTACTTGGCTAAAGCCAGGACAGAAAAAGCTCCAATTACAATCCCTAAAATGAGTCCCAACACCTCACCAATGCCGATTCCCATAGCCAGGTGTTCAGCACCCGACCCCTCATGAGCAAACCCAGGCAGGATGCCTAAGAATAGGCTAGATACGATGCTTGCAAGCGCGGCAACAAAAAATTTAGGCATGACTGTAGTGATTTCTCTAAATGGAAAGGTAGAACGGTATTTTAGAGAATCTGACGGATACAGGCAACTTGAAAAGAGCTTAAAGATTAAACTGGACTATATTAAATTTTGCCCTATGACTACGTTTTTTCAGCCCTCAAGCTTGCCTAATTTGAGGATAATTTGGCTTTAGAGGTGCAAGTGCATGTTTGAACGTCAGAAATTGCTTGACACAACCACAGCCGCCGACAAGGCGTTGGACGAAGGCAATCTGGACAGAGCAGAAGTTTTATTCACTCAAGCCATTTGCATTGCCGACAAACTGTATGGCAGCAATTCAGTTTCTGTGTGTTCTTTAATGCTGAGTTTGACACGCATTTATGAAAAGCGCGGCGACAAAGAGAGAGCTTCTTTTATCCACTCACGTATCAAAGATTTAGTTTCCACACCTCACGAAGTTGTGAGCGTCGTGACCATCGATACTGCCACCACAAATAGTGCACAGCCAACCGCACCTGCGACACCAGCGCAACAAATAACTGCCGTCACCGCTAATTAATCTTCCAAAGCGCCAACAATCTAACAAAGTTTCGATGAGTCTTTTTTACTCGGCAGAAATAGTTGATTTAATCAACTAAAATACTTGATTAAGTCAAACAATTCCAAGTTGATTTTTTAACACATCACAATGTCGTGAGATTTATTCCAATCAAATTGAAAAATAAATTGCCTATTGCCATTTTCCACATTGTGATGAGCTTAGCTATAACAGGCGAGCTAGAGGCACACGCAAATAACGATGCCGAACGTTCTAAAAGAATATCTCAACTAATCGGTCGCAAGTGCGATTACAGAGAGATTGGAAACTTTGATTCTGTCAGCATTTGTAGTTCCTTTAAAATGGGCGAACAGTGCATCGATCCAAGTATGGTGGGTACGCCTGGGGGACGAATGAAAAAAGAATTCGTTCCAACCCAAAGTCAAAGCTTTTCCATTCCAGTTGAGGTGATTTTCTGGCTGCTAGCCGCACCTTTTATTCTGCTTATCGCACGTAAAATTATTTTTTAGGAGTGGCACTATCTGGCGCCAACAATTGCTTTACGGCAAGAGGAAGTTGTCGGGGTTTGGTTGCAGGCAAAGCCAAAGACACATCATCGCCATTCCATTGACTCTTCAAGACTGGCGTCTGTCTTTGTCCATCATCTTCTTTCACTTCGGTATTGACTTTGTATTTCAAAATATCAAACGCATCTTTCAATTTAGTGTTTGTACCGTTTGCAGTAAGTCCATCCATCAGGGCTTTGGTGAAAACACCATTTTGATAACGCTTAGATTCATAAGAACGCTCCGCTGATTCACTTGAACATATCACCAATTGACCTTCACCAATTAACTCGCTTGCATCGAAGTTAGCTACAGCCTCAGTCGACTTTGCATTAGCATCGGCTCCGCCACTGTGACAAGCATCAAGAATTACAATTACACGATTAGTATCAACTCGGCCTTTGATTACTTTCATCAACTCTTGCAATTCAATTCCACTTGCAAACAAATTAGTCTTCTCCGAATCGTATGCAATGAAATAATTTTTGTCGCGAAAATCAGCACTAGATGGGCTTCCATGCGATGAAAAATAAAGCACAACCAAGTCGTCTGGTTGTACGACGCGAGGTAAAAACTTATCTCCAAGCTCGGTCATTATTCGCATACGTGTTGCGTCTTGATTGACCAGAAGCCTGATATGATCAGGAGAAAAGTTCGCCTTCTTGATTAAGAACTCGCGAAAATCGCGCGCATCTTTGGCTGAATATTTTAGTTTTGGAATCGAGCCGTCTTTGAAATCGCTGATACCCACAACCAGAGCCCATTTATCTCGCACTGGACGATTAGTGCCATCGGTATTTAAAGAAGAACTAGTGGAACTTCCTGCTGAATTTGAGGCTGACGAGATTGAGCCAGAGCCTAGAAATGAAGCGAGATCGCCCCATTCACCCGATAAACTTTTGGCGTTACCCGAATCCGCAGAGGCTTGTGAAGCCTTGTTTAGACGAGCATTCGCGAGGCTTCGCGCAGACAAAAGCATTGCTTTTGAAACGTTGTGAATTTGGGTTCCACCAATCGAAATAGCTTTGTCCAAGCGCTGAAAAGCCTCAGCCGATTTACCAAGCAAGACTTCTGCAAGACCGGCGTAGGCTTGCGATTCTATATAAAAAGGCTTTTCATCATCGCTTAGCAATTGAAAAAGACTATCCGACGATTGCAGATCTAGATTCGCTTTGTTGAAATCTCCAAGACGAGCTTGCGCTAGGGCTCTAAGCGCATACCAGTGCGGAACCGCTTTGCCTTTGGAAATGGCTGTGTTTAAATCTTGCAAAGCTGCTTCGGGCAATTTCAATTTCAAATTCAACTCAGCGCGTTCAAACCGGGCATCACAGTTATCTGGATTAACATCAAGACTTTTAGATATGTCATCGATGGCGCCTCTGTAATCTGGAATGAAAACTTTGCATCTGCCACGTTCAAGCAATGTCCAAGCGTCGTTTGGCAGTAAAGACAAAGACTTAGAAAAGTCCTCCACTGCTGCTTTCCACTGCTCGCGACCTTTATTCGATAACCCGCGATTGTACCAGGTGTTACCATCGTTTGGTTGCTCAACGAGCACCCGATCGTAATCTTGAATGGCTTTGTCATACTGTCTATCGCTATGATATGCACGACCGCGCTCAGCATAAGTGTTGTACGCCTTATCGAAAGTCAGCGCCTTATCGAAGTCTTTGATAGAATCTGAACCTTTGCCCATTTGCGATAAAGCTTTGCCGCGCAAAACATACCCTAAAGGATCATTGGCTGCCATCTCTATGTAACTATTGGCGTCGCTGAAAGCACGGTCGCAATCACCTTCGTGCGCTCGGTTGAGATATGCGTCCCCACGCTCCAAAAAAGCTTTTTGAAACGAAGATTTCAGAGTTATAGCCTGATCCAAATCGGCTATAGCATTATCGTATTCACCTGCGGCGTTGTAACAAATACCTCGATTGTAATAAACCAAATAATTTTCAACATCGTCTGGAGCAAGCTCCAGATAACGAGTATAGTCCGCAATCGCCTCTTTGTATTTACCAAGATTACGATAAACTTGTCCCCGATTATAAGTAGAAGCAGCATCGCTAGAATTCTGTTCGATAGCTCGCTTGAGAGGTTCTAGCGCCTGCAAATAGTTCATTTTATTTAAAAGATCTACGCCTTTTTCTGCATACGATTGCTCAGCAAATGCTGGTGGCATGAGCAGAATGTATGCAAGGCTTGTGAAAATCAAAAATTTATTCATCGATTTTTATTCCGTGCGCTTTGAATTCTGTCACAAAATCAGGCGGTATTTTAACGCCCAGTTTCGCAGCTTGATTTACTATTTGACCCGCTTTAGCCCAATCGCCTTTGGCAGCCAAAAAATCGGCATAGATCAAATAAGCGTCGGTAAATTTAGGACAATTTTTTATAGACTGTTCCATCAAAACTCCAATTTCTGGATTGTTTGAATTTTGCAAATTAAGCGCTGTTGCAAGGTTGGTATAAATAGGTCCAAATTTCTTCTCGTACTTTAGTGCTTCGCGATAAAAAAGGACGGCATCAGCCAACTGGTTTTTATTGCTGCTAAGATAAGCCACGCCGAAATAAGCCGGGGCAGCAGTTGGATCGGCTTTGATGGCTTGAAAAAAATCAGTGTAAGCCAAATCGTAATCGAGTTTAGTTTTAAATATGTGCCAGCCATGTTCAATTAGTTTTTGAGCTGCGGCGCGATTGGGCTTAGGCGCAGGCGCGCCGTTCTTTGCCACAGCAACCATATACTTGTCAACATATTTTCTGATTGGCGATTTAGGATCAACCTTGACTTGTGCTATAGCTGAATTGCACGCAAAGCAAAGTACAAGGAATAACAAGGCAAAAATTAGTAAAAACCGACTCAATGCGCCTCCTTGATTTGAACTGCCGCAGGCTACTAATTTTAACAATTTTTCGTGGTGGCAATTATGAACAAGCAAAACGAACCAAATTTTGTCCTTATGGAACACAGGGTTGAATCTTTCAGCAAAGCTCACGACGAAAGCGATGCCGACGCACTCAGACGTATGTTGAGCCACTTGGCTCTTGAAGGTTGGGAAATAATCGACATTTGCGGCGATGAAGTACATCTGCCAAAACTTATTTTCCACAGATCTGATCGTATCGGTTATGTCCCTCAATATATTGTGGAAGAAACTCATCCCGGCGCTCAAAGCAATGAACAAGTAGTCAATGACAAATTTGTTCAATATTTAAATACATCGTGGGTTCCAGCATGTGTTCTGGACAAGCTCTTCTCACCACCAATTGTAGTAATGAAAAAAATCGAGCAGCCTTGCACCGATGTTAGAGCGATAAAAGTTGGTGCGGATTTATTTGCAAATCTAGAAGACACCCTTGTGTACGAGCTTCTGATACACCAGATGAAAGATAACTTGGAATTAGCATGCATAATGCATGATGGCATAGATCCAACTCTAATAATGATCGCCAAAGACCCAAAAGTTCACTATGAGTACCTTGTAGAGCACGCTAAGGGAGGAATTTTCAGTAATCAAGTCACCTCACTTGCTCAACTAATAGAAAAAAGATCTGATGAAGGTTGGCACGTTGCAGGGACCTTCGAGGATGCACTCTTTTGGCCATGCGTCATTTTCAAACGTAATGTCAACTACATTCCCGTCCCCACGCCCGTCATGCTGGAGACAGAACAAAATATTTTTAACGGATCAAAAATCGTAGACAACCTACAAGGAACATAATCATGCAACTCAAAATACTGACAAGCTTTTCACTCACTATTGTTTCGATAATGTCTTTGGCACCATCATTGCTGGCAGACACTATCACCACTGTCGAAACTTCGAGCGTAGAACAACCATCGCAAGTTGTGACAACGACTGTTCAACAGTCTGCACCAAGACAATCTAATTACCTAAAACGACTTGCTCGAATCATGGAACAAATTGAGCAAGGCAATAACAAAAATTGGCTTACTCCTGAGCAGGTCACTGATTTGCGTAATCAACATAAAGCACTAGTGGACAAAGAAGCCACTTTTTACACAAATGGAAAAGGCGTCATTTCCAAAGCCGACGGTGATTGCCTGGAAAAAGAAATAAATGGGCTGAACATATCTGTAACCAGATTGATGAACAGTGGCATGGCTACAAGTTCTGGTAATCAACTCTAAAGTAATCCAGACTTAGATTAACGCGCCGCAAAAATTGTGACCAGTTATTTTGCCATTCAATTTTGAAAAACAAGTCGCATTTTTGTCACTTACAATGCCACTATTAATTTAAACTCTTCCTGCCTATAGTAAATATGCACAGAATTCCTCACAAGCAGCCGCGGAAACGTTGATAGAGCTGGGGTTTTGAAAACCATTTTTTAGCCATGGCGAAGGCCACAAAAGAACTCTTCAATCAACCTCAGAAGAGTTCTCCCGCTTTCAAATATTCACTCACTTTCAAATAACCTAGTACCACCAGGTACCGTAAGTGACGTTACCAAAGGGTCTTGGTCGTTTCACTCGCCAGGTTTTATCAACTTGATCAAAATAATAAAATGTATGAGCATCTTTGTGATGCAGTGAAACTGCCGGTCCCCATGTCGCCGGCTTATCACAAGACTCTACTTTTGAATAATAGTGTATTTGTTCAGACTGTGGTTTGTCGACATCTTGAGCCAATTCTGCTTGACTTGGAATTGGTGGTGCCACAAGCGCAAACAAAAACATTGGAAGTAACCATGGTGTCAAATTCTTCATCACTATATTTCCTTTACCAATGAGGCTTTTAAGAGCGTCCTCTTTGGTACCAAAAGACATAGCACGTATAATTTTTTCTATTGCGCCTGCAACTTATTTATTAACTTTCAGCCTTGCAAGCCGGTTTCCAATGATTTCTATTATTTCGAATTTGATACTCTGCACTTCAACAATTTCACCTTTCTCTGGAATGCGCTCCAAGACACCGATAACAAAGCCTGCCAGCGTATTGTAACCTTCTGGCGCTTCCAATTTCATATCTATTAATTCTTCAAAACGCTCGATGGATAAACGACCATCCACAATCCATTCATTTTCATTTATTTTTTTGAAACGACTTCTACCTTGGTCCAAAATTGCAGGAACCGCACCAAAGGCTGCTGCAACAATATCATTTACAGTAAGCAATCCTTGAACGCCACCAAATTCATCGAGCACCACAGCCATACCGTACTGCTCGCGCCTAAACGATTGAAGCACAGTGAGGGCGTCTTGATTATGTGGAATATACATAGGTTCAAATAAAACAGATTCGATATCCATCTCTTTTTTCTGCATTTCCATCGCAAGCAAATCTTTGGTGCGCACAAAACCTAAGAGTTCATCAAGGTCTCCGCGCGCAACTGCAAGACGTGAGTGAGACGATTGCAGAATTTGCTCCAGGATTTCTTCTTTACTTTCGTTTAAATCGATCCAGCGCACTCTCGTTCGAGGAATCATAAGTGTGTCTACCACTTTCTCTCGAAGCACTAGCGTTCTATTTAACAATTCGCGCTCATGTTCATGCAAGACACCAGCCTCGGTGCTCTCTTTAAACAAAATAGAATACTCATCAGACGATCCAATAGCATGTGAAGATTCGCTTGCAACAGGCACTCTAAATAATCGCAAACACTGCGATGCAAGAAAATTCATAAGCCAAATAAGCGGCTTCAATGCCACACAAAACACTCTAAATGGCCAGGCAAGAATCAACGCTACATTCTCGGGAAAGCGCAGTGCCCATGATTTTGGCACTTGCTCACCTAAGATAACGTGAATCATCGAAAGCATCACAAATGAAAGCACCACTCCAAGCCCCTCTGGAGCATGCACACCCTTGCCAAATGGCAATGCGTGCAAGAAAATTTCAACTAATCTGTGCAGCGTGCTATCCGCCACCCAACCAAGCGCTAGACTGGCAAGGGTTATACCTAGCTGGGCACCGGCAATAGTGGTGTCCATTTCTGTTTGCATATCTTGCAACACGCGAGCTGTTGGGTTGCCCTGCTGCACCATGTCTTGAATGCGACTGCGACGCAGCGAAACAAGAGCAAATTCGACTGCCACAAAAAAGGCATTAGCCAGAAGCAAAAGTACAATCCAGATAATCCCAACAAAAAGAGGTTGTTGAGGGCCAGTCGCAGGGTCCACTATCCGTCGATATACTCACGCAAACGGCGGCTACGATTTGGATGGCGCAGTTTTCTAAGCGCTTTAGCTTCAATTTGACGTATGCGTTCTCTGGTCACGCCAAACAATTGGCCAACTTCCTCAAGCGTCCTTGTTCGTCCATCGTCTAGACCAAAGCGCAGACGAAGCACGTCGCGCTCACGTGGGGTTAATCCCGCCATCACGTCGATTATATCTTCGCGCAGTAGATCATGCGTTACAGAAGTTGCAGGGGTATCGGTTTCGCGGTCTTCGATGAAATCACCAAGGCGCGAATCTTCTTCTTTACCCACCGGAGTTTCGAGCGAAACTGGCTCTTGAGCGACTTTAACGATATCGCGCAGTTTTGCAACAGTCACTTCCATTGCTTCAGCAATTTCTTCTTCAGTGGGCTTGCGACCTTTGTCTTGAGCCAACTTACGCGTGACTTTTTTCAGTTTATTGATAGTTTCGACCATATGCACAGGAATACGAATTGTGCGCGCCTGGTCAGCAATGGCGCGTGTAATCGCCTGACGAATCCACCAGGTAGCATAAGTACTGAACTTAAATCCGCGCTCGTGGTCAAACTTTTCGGCTGCTCTGATTAGACCAAGGTTACCTTCTTGAATTAAATCGAGAAAGAGCATGCCACGACCTACATATTTTTTGGCGATTGACACAACCAATCTTAAGTTGGCTTGAACAAGCTTACGCTTCCCCACAGCCCCTTCGGAGCCGCCAAGGGCAATCATACGAGCGTACTGAATTTCTTGTTCTGCTCTTAAGAGTGGAATGCGTCCAATCTCACGCAAATACATGCGCACCGGATCGTCAGAGGACAATCCACGAGAGACCACTTCTTCAAATTGATCTGGATCTTCTTCAACTGTTTCTTCAGGCTCAGAAGCGATGGCACTATCGTCTTCGCTATCATCTCCGCCATCTAAAAGCTCAGCAAGTCCCGAGCGTTGACGCTCTTTGCCAGACTCTTCCATTTTGTCCAGGCGCTTGATGAAGCTATCTTCTTTATCCTCAGTCGTACTCTTTGGTTTCTTGCTCACACCCTGGCCTCGCTCAAGTCGGTATCAATAGCTTCGATCTTTCGTTTTAGAGTTACTAATTCGCCAAATGTTTTGGCTGCAGGTAGTTCTACTATTTCAAGTCTTGTTAGTTCCATAATTTTAACCTGCTTTTGCTCAGCTTTCTCCTCATCTTTTTCAATCCCAGCTAGAGTCTTGATTAAACCTGCAATTCGCTCCTTGATGATGCGTGCCTGAAAATCCACCAGGACCACAACCAGCGGCAGGTTCTGCTTTTTCAGCTCTTCAGCGGTCAAAATCACTTCAGTTATGTAAGCCGAAAGCTCGGGTTCGGGCGCCAGTCGATTCATCAGCTCGTGCTGCAACTCTTCCATAGTGTTGAATTGACTGCCAATCCCCACCAGTGCCTGCTTAATCTTTTGGTGCTCAGGAGTTAGAAAATCTTCATCCGCAAGCACTTCCATCACTTTCTGATGGTCGTCGCGTGAAGTCAGACAAAGCGCAAGCAGTTTCAGCTCGGCATCAGACACACCCGACGCCATGGGGCGTTTGCTGCCACCTATGGCGAAAGGCGAATGCTGTGCTTGCCTGCCAAAACGCGCTTCGTTATGCGTACGCTTTGAGTCGCGTTCCTGACGGACGTCAGTAATCATAGCGTCTTCGCGGATATTGAGCCTGCTTGCCACTTGCCTGATATATTCCATGCGCGCCACGGTGTTTTTCATTGCGGCAATAACTGGAATCACCTTGCGAGCGGCTTCTATTCGCCCCGTATGGGTTGTGATGTCAGTGCCTTGAAGTGCATCTTCAATTTGATAGTCGATTAATTCTGGGGCGCTGGCAAGGGCTTGCTTAAATATCTCAGGACCTGTGGCATTGCCACTTTCGTCTCTTGTGCGCAAACATTCGTCAGGGTCCTTACCCCCCGGCACTCGCAAGACGCGCAAATCGATGCCCACTCCAGACGCCACCTGAGCAAGCGTCTCCACGCCGCGCTCCATTGCTTTAAGACCTGCCTGATCTGTGTCGAAGGCAAGGTAAACACGTTTAGATTCTGTATATCGAACCATGAGACGCGCCTGCGCTTCGGTCAATGCCGTTCCAAGCGTTGCCACTGTGTTTTCAAACCCGTATTGATGTGGCGTAATGGCATCGAAATATCCTTCCACCACAATGACTGAATCGTTTTTGCGAATAGAATCTTTGGCTAGATGAAACGCGAATAAATTTTCGCCTTTCTTGTAAATGATGCTCTCAGGCGAGTTTAGATATTTCACCTGGTCGTCGCCCAAAGTTCTGCCACCAAAGGCGATGACTTGTCCGTCACTATCGCAAATAGGCACCATAAGCCGATTTCTAAATAAGTCAAAGTGGCCAGAACCGCCCTGACGCTGACGAATCAGTCCAGCTTCGAGCAATTGCTGGGTCGATGCCTGACAGGCGCCAGTCATGTAGTTGAGCAGCCCGTCCCAATAATGAGGAGCATAACCAAGACGAAACTTTGCTTGCGTTTCTTCAGTTATCCCGCGCGCCTTGAGATATTCGCGCGCTTCCATGCCTTCTTTTGGGTCTTGCAACAGACGCTGATAGTAATGACTTGCCTGCTCATAAAGCATTTTCATGCCTGAGCGCTTGTCGTACTCGACCCGCTCTTCTTGAGACTCTACAAGCTTGATGCCGTATTTTTGAGCCAGTTCTCGCACAGAGTCAAGAAACTCGATTTTTTTTGTTTTTTGCACGAAAGCAAAAACATCGCCGCCCTCATTGCATCCAAAACATTTAAAAATGCCCTTGTCTGCATTAACTGTAAAAGATGGGGTCTTCTCATTGTGAAAAGGACAAAGTCCCTTGTGCTCTTTGCCCGCACGCTTGAGCACGACCAATTCAGAAACAACGTCGAGAATACTAGCTCTCGCACGCACTTCTGCGATAACTTCAGACGTTACGCCTCTCACAAAACACGGACTCCATCCGGCACTTCTTAAAATAATAAGCTGTCGAGGTCATGTTCCACCATCCGCTTTACATCGCTAGACTTAATTCTTTTATCACGGTAAATATCTATTCGCCGCACAAAAGATATCTTTATAATGAAGTCCACCGAATTTTACAAACACCAAAGAGGTGCCTATGACAGCTAAAAAAACTTTGATCAAGGGCGGCAGAATCGTTACAGCAGTAGACGATTACCAAGCAGACATTCTGATTGAAGGCGAGCAAATCACACTCATAGGAAAAGAACTTGATCAGGCGCAGTTACAAGCCGACAAGGTGATTGACGCAAAAGGCAGGCTTGTCATCCCAGGTGGCATCGACGCACACACCCACATGGACATGCCCTTTGGCGGCACAACATCGGCTGACGATTTTGAAACCGGCACACGCGCTGCTGCATTTGGCGGAACTACCACAATTGTTGATTTTGCTATTCAAACAAAAGGCGATTCTGTATTTAACGCCCTCGACACCTGGCACGCAAAAGCGCAAGGTAAAGCCTGTATTGATTACGGCTTTCATATGATAGTCACAGATATGCCGCGCGAAAATACCAAAGACCTGATCAAACTTATAGATAAAGAAGGCGTTTCCAGTTTTAAATTGTTCATGGCATATCCAGGCGTTCTGCTTTCTGACGACGCCACCATATATAGAACCATGAAAGTTTCTGGCGAAAACGGTGGACTGGTCTGCATGCACGCCGAAAACGGCATCGTCATTAACGAAATCATTCAAGATTTTTTAGAGAAAGGACATACAGCTCCCAAATTCCACGCCATCACCCGACCCACAAAAGCCGAGCAAGAAGGCGTCAACCGCGCCATTGCCCTTGCCGAAATGGCAGAATCTCCCGTGTACATTGTGCACTTAAGTTGTAACGACGCACTGCAACGTGTGCAAGAAGCTCGCGACGCAGGGCTTCCTGCCTATGCCGAGACGTGCCCCCAATATCTATTCTTAGATGATTCGTACTACGAAGGTCCAGGATTTGAAGGGGCCAAATATGTCATGACACCTGCACTTCGCAATAAGTCCAACCAAGAAAAATTGTGGAACGGCCTGAAAATGAACGACCTTCAGGTAATCTCCACCGACCACTGCCCTTTCTGTTTCAAAGATCAAAAAGAGCTTGGCATCGACGATTTCACCAAGATTCCAAACGGTGGACCCGGCGTCGAAAATCGCATGAGTCTCGTATTCAACGGCGGTGTGGTTCAAAAGCGCATCACACTTAATAAGTTTGTCGAAATTACATCGACCAATCCGGCCCGCATCTTTGGACTCTTCCCCAAGAAAGGCACTATCGCCGTCGGTTCAGATGCAGACATTGTTATATTTAACCCGGACAAGAAGTTCACCATCTCAGCCAAGAATCATCACATGCGAGTAGACTACAATTGTTACGAAGGATTTGACGTGCAAGGTGCTGCTGAAACAGTAATGAGCCGCGGACAAATAATCATCGAAGACGGGCAACACGTGGGCAAAATCGGCCATGGCACTTATCAAAAACGAGCCACTGTCAACCTCAACATGGGAACCCCGACTTCTTGTAAGCCGGAGTCGGCCCTAGTAAGATAATCGTAAGTTAAAATTTATCGGTTGGAAACTCGGAGACAAGTCGAATAATGGGCAATTACACAGCAGAATTCACCAAACAAGTTACCGAAGAGCGTAACCAGAACACAATGGATCTGGATGTTCTCGATACACTTGATCTTGTCAAACGAGTTCAGAATGAAGACTTTGTGGTCGCTGAAAAAGTGAAAGAAGTCATTCCTCAAATCGCTCAAGCAGTCGACATTGCAGTAGAAAAAGTAAAGTCCGGTGGACGTATCTTTTATTTTGGAGCTGGTACAAGCGGCAGACTCGGAGTGCTGGATGCGGCTGAATGCCCCCCCACATTTGGTGTTTCTTCCGAACAGGTGCAAGCCTTTATTGCAGGCGGAAAAGAAGCAATGTTCCGCGCCTTTGAAAATGCCGAAGACTTAAAAGATTTAGGCATTAAGGATGCCACCGCTGCTAATATCACAGCAAAAGACATCGCCATTGGTATCACAGCTTCTGGTAGAACAGCTTATGTTGTAGGCGCTCTGGAAAAGGCTAAAGAACTTGGTGCTTCAACAGTTTCTATTTTGAACAACCCCAATAACAAACTGGAAGAACTCTCCGATGTCGTGATTGCAGTCATCGTTGGTCCCGAAGCTATTTCTGGCTCAACCCGCATGAAAGCCGGCACCGCACAGAAAATGGTATTGAATCTTTTGTCGACTTGCACAATGGTTCGTCTAGGCAAAGTCTACGAAAACTTAATGGTGGACCTTCGTCCTACCAACGAGAAATTGCGCGAGCGCGCAGTTTCAATGATCTCTTTGATTTGTGCCGCTCCTCGCAACATTGCCGAAGGCGCATTGGTCTCTTCTCACGACCGTCCTAAGACCGCAATCTTGATGGCTAAACGCAAAATTGGACGGGTTCAAGCAGAAGAATTGCTCGACAAATATCATGGCTCGCTTCGTCAAGCCCTGACTGCAGAAATTAAATAGTCGTCTGTTTTGACTCGTGGAGTTAAACGTGAGGTGCACGGGCAGTGGACCTAACGTTTTAATGTTGGTATCGAATCTTAGATAGTGAGGTTCGGCGTCCAAACACCTAACGCATAGCACCTTTTATTTTTGAGAGGTCTAATTACCTAATTGAGTCAAACATAAGCATTGCGGGATGTTTTGCTTATGGTCAAAACTTTCAGCAAAAACCTCCTCTAGTTCTTGGTAGTATGGATGAATGACAGCGCCAGAAACCACTGATGAAAAATCGATCTTTGCCTTTTTGACAAAAGCGGTAAGCGCTTACATTGCAATTCCGGTCGCAATGTATTTCATTTTTCCTGGAGCCGCGCGTCTATGCGTGAATGACCAACTCTTTTCGATTCTGTTGATAACCCTCAATTCTTGGACCCTTCTAGGTGTGCTAGTTTGCACTTTCATGCTCGCACCCGAATACAAAAGAAATCACAAACAACTCTGGTTAGTTTTTTTTGCCCCGACGATCGGTTTGTATTTGATTGCTCCACTTTATTGCCCGATAAAAATTTCTATTGACCGTGCATACAGTTCGGTCACACTGCAAATGAATGAAAACCAACCGGCAAACCTGCCTGATAGCAAGGACAGATCCGATACAAAAACAGAAATGCTCTCAGGTCCAGCAATCTTCTACGCTAGATATCCAATAAAAGCTGGGGAATCATTCAATGCAAAAAATCTTAAAGTGCTTTCTGCCGAAGCAGAAGAAGTTGAGAACAGTGTCATCGCCAATCTAGAGAATTATTTTGGCGAAAATGGAAGTCCTAATTCAATGCTGTTACGCAAAGCTAAACGAGCCCTCAAAGCCGGACAGACAATCAAAAATTCCGACATCGAACCGCCCTACGAGAGCCGATTCGTATTGCATCAAAAGTAGTGAGCTTTCGGTTTTTGCTAATATGGAAGAGTGCACTCTACATTATCAGCAAAACCGATGCTCACTCGACGCGCAATCATTTGGTATGCGCTTGCTTTTGAGTTCATAATTTTTTTCTTGATCTTTGGCGCTCACTCCGAGATTGTGACAATTGTAGTTCAGGACACAACCTGGTGAATTACAGCGCTGCTTGTGCTGGCTTGTCAGTACATTGTCATCGCAATCTACTTAATGCTGCCTAGCAGTCGAAAGCAATGACAAACAAATTTTCAGAATGCAGGGTTCATCATAATTTTCTTAATGCCTATGCACAAAGTCATTTTTTACGATATTGCAGAATATGGAACTACAATTACCGAAACATGGTCGCCTGGCAGGGGAAGATCTGTAATTAAAATATCAGGCGCCAGGGCTCACGATTTTTCAGGACCGATTTTTTACACACCAGACAAAGACGCACAAGGAATATTTTTTGCTCGAACAGACATAACCTCGGGTTCTGAAATCACATTGAAAAACATTGAGGTGTCATCCGCGAATCCGCAAAAAGTAAAAGACGTTATTGTAGCCAACAAAAATAACTACTCATTCGAATTAAAAAAATCAGACAAGTCTCTGATCGGACGAAAAGTCAACTGCGATATCAAAAAAGGATCACCAATTCTTTGCGAATACGTTTCTCCCAACTATGTTCAATAGCATTACTCGTACTTTGGCTTACAGCTGATTGTAGCGCTCTAGCCAAGCCATCAAAGCAAGACTTGGACGCGTTCTACAAGCTGCAAAATAAGATGTCGCCAGAAGCATTGTCGTTTATCGAAAACAAAACAAAAGCAGGAAAAGATCTGGGCGACTGGAATGAGTTGAAGGCGATTTGGTATTTTCGTGGACCTGGCTCTCATAGCGAAGAGATGTTTTTTGCAGCACGTAATGCTGCGCGACTAGATCCCAAGAACACTCATATTTTAGTAACGTATGCAATGTCGCTGATCATGATGCGAAAGCACGAAGCAGCACAGGAGTTTTTGAATCGTGTTTTAAAAAACAATCCCAAAGATGCTCGAGCGCTCGCGGCAGAAGCTTATCTCTTAGCCGATCAAAACACTAGCGAAGACCTTGCTCGCGAAGAAATGAAGTCGGCAATCAAGATTGCGCCAAACGACCCTGACGTAAACAATCTTGCCTTAATGTTCTATCGAAAAATATTCGATTACGATTCAGCCAAGCAGTCTCTGGATAGATGGATAAAAGCTAGTTCCAACGATCTTTTGCCTCGCATGATTTTAGCCGAATTGTTTAAGAACGCACGTCACAAAGACGAGGCAATTGCAGAATGCAAAAAAGTTCTGGCAATAAATCCGGATCTCGATTGGGCGCATCACGTCTTGATTAACACTTGTGCTGACAAGATGGATTACAAAGCAGTGATTGCAGCGGTGAGCGAATTATTAGCCAAAAGCAAAAATGCAAAGTTCAATTTTGAATTATGGGTACGACGCGCTGAAGCTTATGCTCACTTGAATCAATACGACAAAGCAATCTCAGATTATACAAGCGCAATGAATGTTCTTGTACCTGGTACGCCTCAAGATAAGCTTCCAGTCGACATTTCTAAGTTTCATGAAAAGACGAGACGGTGTTACTTGCAGTATTTTACTTCCCGCGCACAAATGTACGTAAAGATTGGAAAAGCGCAGAAGGCAAGCGAAAACATGACTCTATTACTGCGAATTTCTCCAAGCAATGCAGGCGCACTGCTCACTCGAATTGAAGCTTACGAAGCTTTGAAGAAATATGATCTGGCTCTGGCCGACATGGACAGACTTCTTTGCAAAGATTCTGATGTGGCCGAATGGTACAAAATTAAAATACGTCTTCTGCGCAAAATGGGACGCGAAGCAGACGCAAAGGCAGTCGAAAAAAGAATGAAAGAAGTCGACGAATTTGGAACGCGCTAACTAATTAGTTTTATTGGCATCAGCCTTTACGCACCAATAAACTTGCTTGTGTCCGCGTGCCGTCATTTCTGCAACGTACTCTTGCCCTTCTTTTTCTGTTTCAAAAGAACAAATCAAAAAGTCATTGCCATTATCGTCACGTCGCCAAACCTGCCACATCGATCAATCACACTCTCTTTTAACTATCCATCGCGATTGCATAATAGCCCTGCCAGGGGTCTTTCAGCTCAGTCTTTGGTTTGTCTATTCCAGACTTTTCAAAGGCAGATTTTTCAAAACATATAGATCGACCAGCCACTTCGGGCGGATAAACAAAAGAATAAGCTTCATCGCATATGGTGGCACACAGTACTGGAAATTTTTTGCCAACTTTGCGAACCAGCTCTATAAGCGCTTGATGCAACTGTTTGCTCTTTTCGGGAGTATCAATAATGCGCTTTATTTGAGCAGGGTAAAATGAAAGCTGCATCGAGCAAAGCATATTATCTTCTTTCATATACGTATGTCCAACGCCTATCGGCTGCTGGTCGGGACCGAAAGTGAAGATAGAATACTTAATTCCGCGCTCTATCGTTCCTTTTAAGATTTCCAGTCCAAGATCGTTGGTTAGGGCTCGCTCAAGATCGCGACGAGAAGCCGAGTCTCGCAATATCATAGTGAGGTTATACGTGGGACCTTTCCATGATGACTTGTCTTCAAAAAATTCGCGCCACTCTTCGTTCATTAGACTATAAGCTCCTTGACCAGTTTGGCAGTTTTACCACCCGTTTTAATCGAACGCAAAAAAGTCTTTGTTTCATCGCTTTCAATTCTCTTTTGACAAGCCACAAGCACTTCTTTGTAAAACTCCAACAATGCCGGCAAATCCCGATGAATGTTTTCTGTACTTCCTTGCAACGCCCGCTCTAGCACTTGTCGCACAGCATCCATGTGCAGGGGACTCACACGTGCTACTTCCTGCAACGATAATACCAGACGTTTAGGCTTTGCTTTGTCCGATTTCAAAAATACGCCCACTCTGTTGCCCAGATAATCAGGTTCGAGCCGATACTCATCGATGGCACAAATCATCGCATCGCGAGCAATTCCGTTACACTGAACATCAGGCGCTATCAATCCTATATTCATAAGTTCGTGCGCTTTGTATGTCAAAGGCGCGCCACTATGAGTGAGCATTTCCATATAGTGCCTGTATTCTCTCGACTCAGCCAAATTGAAATTGATATAAATTACAATTGCTCCAATCGTTCTATGCATTATGCGCTCACGATAAGACGCAATGGTTAAGACCAAATTCGGTCCAATTTCAGGACGTTCCAACCTATCCATTACACCAATTCCATCTATTTTGACATCTTCGGTATAGACCTTGCTATCCAGTTTTGGCACTACTGGGATTCGCAGTTGTGCAACCTCTTCGTCAACTTTTGCAAAAGGAACTTTAAGTTGGCGCCACAGACTTTTTCTCGACTCAAGAACCTGTTTATCAATCCATCCGTTTTCGTGAGTTGGAAAAGATAATAATGGAAGAAATTTCTTTTGCTCTCGGCGCTCTAAAATTTCCTCTATTCGCTTGTCCAAGATCTGAAGCGATGGAGCATGAAATCGTCGAACGAAATCCTTTACTTGAGCTGATTGGCTGAGCCAAACGATAATAAATTTGGCAATAACTAATCGAAGAGAAGTTTGTTCGTCAGCAAGAAGCCTAAACAGTTTCTCAGCTCTTTTTACTAATGCTTGACCATCGTTTTTGAATTTTTTACTCGACGCCTCAAGGCGTGAAACGCCGTCCATAAGCCGTTCCAGCTCCATCGCTGCTAATGGATTTTCCATACAGTATCCAGCTAAACGCAAAAGTTCATCTTCGTTTTCAACCGGAGCGATTCGCCCACATTGAGCAAATGGCCAGCCTTCACAAAAATAGTTTTTATATTGGTAACTTTCTAATTCTGTTTCAAATGAATTTTCTGATTCGGTCTCAATCCAGGGTTTGAGCTTATCTTTAACGCTAGGCGAAACAGCATCGAAATAGCTCTCAATCTTTGAAGACAATTCAGAATTTTGCTTGTCACCATAACGAAAAATGAAAGCAATCACTTTCGTTTGAACTTCGGGAGATTCATGTAATAGCCCCTCAATTGCAATTAGAGAGGCGGTCTCTGAAAGGTTCGCGTTTTTCTTTACTGCCGATTCTAGCAATGCCAAAGCTGACATAACAACAGCTTTTTGCTTTGCCACCATGCATGGATTTATGTTGCCTATAAGTGCATCCGGGTCGAGCTTGTCTGCTTTATCTAAAACTTTCAGATTGTTTATGGCAAACGCAACTGTTGGTCCAATGGGACTTCCAAGCAATTGCAAATATTTTTGAGTAAATTCGACTCGCTCTTCGACACTAGGTTTTAGAGAATCGTGAAATGCAGAAAACCAGGCTGATCTGAATTGAATAAAGCCACGCCCAAGCGCATTGAGCGACTCTTCTAATAATCGTTTCCGCGAAATCTTTCCTTCTGCAGCTAAGCGATGAAGTACTGTCATCCAATTGTCGCCCGATTGAAAATATTTGCCCTGGGACGATAGACTGAATTCTTGGTTGCCTTCATGTTGAAAAATGCGCCAGACATCCTCTTCTAGAATATCCAAATTTTCATCAATCCAATCACTAAAGGAGCTTGGACGATTTTTGAAATCGGCAAAAACCATTCTAGGCGCAGCAATGATTGCAATGGAAAAATCTTCAGAGTCTGGCTTCTCGCAAATTCCCAATTGCACCATTTCCCTGACCGGTACAAAAAATTCAGGCGATTTCAAAATGGCGTTGGCTAAGTCAGGAACACTGGGCGGCAAAAGTTCTTGCAAAGCTCGAATCATATTGTTGTTAAAAAATGCAAAACGCCAGTCGATTTCGCCCCATTCTTTTTTGTCACAAGCAACTATTAAAGCCACGACAATATTGGCTTTAACTCGATCATCAAGAGGCGGCACATCCATTCCCCAGCGGCATCTTTTATATTGACGCCTGGCTGCAGGAC
>JACCDG011282625.1_pt1 | contig 42009 bp, 28 predicted proteins | sample 7442471 | NCBI WGS metagenome assembly JACCDG01 (sample SAMN15323444, study PRJNA562643) | freshwater metagenome | isolation source: river surface water | place: USA:Blue River Watershed | collected 2017-08-17
CAAGAGGCTTTGAATCAGGCTCGTAAACCGGTACAACCTCAATTGACGGGAGAACAAGCCGCTGGTGGCTTGAAAGATGCTTTGATTAAAGGGGTGACTTCAGGTACAGACAGATTGGGTGCGGTAGGTGCATTTTCACAAAATGCGGCAATAAAAATTTTACTTCCCCCGGAAATCCAAAAAATTGAACAAAAAATAAGAGACAATAAAATTTTAAATGCTCTCATTGGAAAGGAGTTAGATAAAACCATAGACGCCATGAACGCGGGTGCTGAAAAATCAATGGCCCTAGCGGTTCCTGTATTTAAAAATGCTATCACACAAATGTCATTTGCAGATGCTATGGGAATTTTAACGGGGGGACAAGGTTCTGCAACGAGATATCTGAAAGAAACTAGTGAACTCCCCTTGCAAGAGAAATTCAAACCTGAAGTTAAAAAAGCGTTAGATGAAGTGTCGTTGGCCAAGATCTGGCAGCCTGTGGTTACTCAAATAAATAAAAACAAACGTATTTTGGGTTTAGAGGCTGATGTTCAGACTGATTTGAATCAATATGTAACTGAAAAAGCTACCGCTGCCTTGTTTAAAGAAATTGAGCAAGAAGAGAATTTGATTCGAAAAGATCCAATTCAAAGAACCACCGAATTACTCAAAAAGGCTTTTGATTACGCAGATAAAAATCAGAAGTAAATTCCCACCAAATGTTCGGGAAGTTTCTCATTATAAAACGATTAGCAGGGCTCATGTGGGCCTTGTCGTTTTTTAGTTTGAAGTCTTCTGTGAATTTTACGAGTCAAAACATCCCCATAGAAAATGGGCTAAAGAAGAAAGTTACCTGGTCTTACAAGGGAAATGATTTTAAAGCGGTTTTGAGTTTTTTTGAGAAGGAATCAGGGTATTTTTTTCAATACGACCCAGGGTTAATTCCCTCTAAAAAGCAGTTCAACATTGAATATAAACAGGCCGTATTAGGAGTTGTTTTGAGGGATTTTTTACAACAAAATGCCTTAGATTTTCAATTGGTTGGGAGTAAAAGTTTGGTTTTAAAAGCCTATCGAGAAAAAGTAAATGAGTTAATCATTAGTGGCCGCGTCTCACAAAGGTTTACGGGAGAACGAATTGTTCAAGCCTCTGTTTTTGTGCAAGGTGAGCCCACGGTTTATTATTCGAATTCGCAGGGAGTTTTTCAAGTCAGAACAAAACAATCTTCTGTAATATTGGCCGTTACTTATCCAGGTTTTTTGCCCTTTTTTGATACATTAGATGGTTTGGGGCGAACCTTTTATTTGGACGTTGTATTGGAGCCCGAAATTCAGCGTATGTCCGAAGCCAACGTGGCAGTTAAAATACAAACAGAGTTGCCGAGTACCATCAATGGTCAAACCGATAAGATCAGTGTTACGGGAAAGCAATTGGGTAATTTTTCGCATCTGTTGGGAGAACCTGATATTTTGAGAGTATTTTCAACCAATCCAGGCGTTGTAGCTGGCAGTGAAGGTGTTTTTGGAATGTATGTTCGGGGTGGCGCTTCAGATCAAAATTTGATTTTGTTAGATGATGTTCCCATATATAATGCCTATCATATGTATGGGGTGTTTGGTGTTTTTAATGGTGATGTTGTGAAGAATGCTTCTTTTTATCGGGGATATTTTCCTGCGAATCAAGGGGGTAGATTAAGTTCAGTGGTGGAGGTTTTTACAAGGGAAGGCAATGAGAAGAAGTTAGAGGGTAGTTTAAGTGTGGGGTTGCTTTCAAGTAGATTGTATGTTGGTGGGCCCTTATTTTCTAAACGAACCACTTTCTCTTTTGCAGCAAGGAGAAGTTTTTTTGATTTTTTGGTAGATCCTGTGGTTTCTGCTTTTCAATTGGATGGACAAGACTTGGTGAATAGATATAATTTTTGGGATATAAATGCCAAGATTACTCATCGGTTCAATAATAAAAGTAGGTTGAGTTTATCAGCATATTCAGGTAAAGATAGAGCAGGATTGGTAGACAATAAGAGTTTTGAATTGGATGAAAACGCTTATTATCAAAGGTCAGAAGACTTTTCGCGATGGGGAAATTCAGCGTATAGTATTCGGTGGGATTTGGTTACATCACCCACATCGAATTTAATGTTCAAAGCGTATTATACCAATTACAACTACAGCCACAACCGGTCTTTTTTAAATGCTTTTTCTAGCGACGATGAACAGAAAATAACCGAAAGATCTCAATATGTGGTTTCAAATGGTATCAACGACTTAGAGACATCGTTGCATTTTCAGAAACAATGGAAGAATAAGATTAAATGGGAAATAGGTTCTGGTTTTATTTATCATCAATTCCAACCCAATAAACGAAGTTTGAGTAGTTTCATTGATAGTGTTCAAACTAAAATTACCTTTGCTGATGATGCCGCTAGAACACCCGAAATCTTTGGATATACCAATGTTCAAATCAATAGAGGGAAATGGGGTATTTATGATTTTGGTTTAAGAGGTGGATATTACAGTCTTGGAGAGGGGCAGTTTTATTTATTGCCTGAACCCAGATTTCAAGCTCGTTGGAATCCTTGGAAGCCTATTTGGATTAAACTTACAGCCGCGAGAAATAGACAGTTTTTTCATCAGTTGAATAACCTAACTATGGGATTACCTTCTGATTTGTGGGTTCCTTCAACGGCTAATTTTAAGCCCGCTCAATCTAGATTATTATCTGCGGGGACCTCAATTACCTTGTCAAAAAGTTGGAAATTAAATTCAGAGGTGTTTTACAGGCAGTTTTTTGACATACTTGAATACAAAGACAATGCGGTTTATGTAACCTCTAATTTGAATTGGGAGAACAGCGTTGTTTCTGGCACTGGCAGAGCAAGAGGAGTTGAAGTTTGGCTAGAAAAATCCAAAGGAAGACTTACCGGCTGGGCATCTTACACCTACATGAATAATGACAGACTTTTCCAAGATTTAAATCAGGGAAAGGAGTTTCCTGCCCGTTACGATAGGCGCCACAGCGTATACATCACGGCCATGTATCAATTGAGTAAACACTGGAATGTTTCGGGAAATTGGGTCTATAATTCAGGATTTGCTTACACCCTGCCGGTGGGATATTATCCATCTCCGTCAGGTTCTGCAGATCCGCGCAGAGACATTTATATTTATGGTGCTAGGAACAACGCCCGAACCAGAGATAATCACCGTTTAGATTTTTCAGTGATGAAAACAGTGATGCATCAAAATAGAGTTTCTTCATGGACCTTCGGGGTTTATAACATGTACAATCGGTTAAATCCATTTTACATGAATCTTGGCTTGAACGAAAAGGGCGGCCGTTCGTTATATCAAGTAAGTTTGTTGCCTTTTATGCCCTTTGTTAGTTATAAAATTGGATTTTGATGAGAGCTTTATTTTTTCGGGGGATGTTTTTAGCTGCGCTTTTAGGTGGATTTTCTTCTTGTGTAAAGGAGGTTGAGTTAGATACCCGAGATCAAACTCCTGATTTGATGGTGTTTCATGGATATTGGCATTCAGACTCGCTCATCAGAGTGGATTTGGGTAAGGTAGCGCCCATTACGTCCTCAGGAATCAAGGTCAATGACGCCGAAATTTTTATTAAAATCAACGACGTACTCAAAGGGAAAATGCTTGCTTTAGGCAACGGCGAGTACGAACTTCCTAATGTAAAAATCAGGCCCAATGATTTGGTTAATTTAAACTTTAAATATGCTTCTATAGATGTAAATAAGACCTTGAAAGTTCCATCGAATGTAGTTATCAAGAAAATAGATACATTTCAAACAGTGGTGGGTTTTATTGGAAAGACCTCCACATTCAAGATTTATTTTAAAGACAGCGCCTACAATAAAAATGCGTATGTCTTAAATTTATGGGAAAAGCGGAGGTTTTATGAGCGAAACTCTCAAGGTAAAGTAGTTGATAGCACGGATAAAGAGTACAAGGTGGCAATTGAAGGCAACGAATTGCCTTTTTTGAGAAATAGATTTAATGAATATACTACCAAAGAAATTTTATTTGATGATTTGGTGTTTAACGGATTGGAAAATGCCTTTGAGTTTTACATGAGCGCCCCTGAATTGAATGTTTCGGGAAAATTATTGGAACGTCGTGTAGTTTTAGAGAACATAGATAGGGAATTGTATGATTTTTGGAATTTGCGCAATGCACATCTTTGGCAGCAAAATTCCATCACTCAAACACCAACAGTGGTAAAAGGGAACTTGGGTAATTGTTTGGGTGTCTGGGGATTGCTAAATTCAGATCAATGGATCATTAAGTATCAGTAGATCTTCATTTCTACTTCTTCAATTCGAGCACCTTTCATCTTTTTTATGACAAATTCGAAGTTTTCATGTCTAATAGAATCACCGACTTGAGGAATGCGTTCTGCAAAAAAGATGATATATCCACCCAAGGTATTGAATTCGCCCTCCGAAAGATTGAGTTCGTATTTTTCGTTTAGATAATCAATTTCTAGGCGGGCATCGAAACGGTAGTGTTGATCACCTAATTTTTGTTCTTGTGCATCTTCGGTGTCGAACTCATCTTTGATTTCACCAAAGATTTCTTCAACCACGTCTTCTACCGTAGCAATACCGGCAGTACCTCCAAATTCATCTACAATAACAGCCATACTTTTTCGCTCATTGATGAATCTTTTTAGGAGATCATGGGCATCTAAGTTTTCACTAACAATGATAACGGGATGCAATACTTCGTGGAGTTTTTCAGGTTGTTGGAACAGGTCACTGTGATGTATGAAACCAATGATATTGTCAATGTTTTCTTTGTAGACTAATATTCTGGATAAGGATGTTTCAATGAATTTTGCTTTTAATACGTCTAGAGAGGTATTGATTTCAATAGCAATAATCTCTGTGCGTGGAACCATCAGGTCTTTTGACAAGACGTCTGAAAAGTCTAATGCATTTCTAAAGGCTTCAGTATCTATTTCTTGGGTTTCTGAGTTTTGAGCATTTTCAATGCTCGATATGTAATTGTCTAAATCTATTTTAGAAAATACTTGGGTGTGTTCATCGATGCTGTCTTTTGCAATTATCTTGATGAACAGTGCTGAAATCCATTTGATGAAGGCAATGAGTGGCCACAACAAAATATTAGCCAGTCTGAAAGGCAGTATCAGGGCAAAAATGAGGGAGTCAGCTTGTAATTTAAAAATGGTTTTGGGAATGTACTCGGCAGTAATTAAAACCACTAAAGTACTGATGATGGTTGTAGCTAAAAAGTTAAAAAGGGTAGAATCTGATATTTTATTGAGGTAGTAATTCAAAATATCACCAATGGCAATACCATAAATTACCAAGGCTAAATTGATAGCAACTAAAACGGTGCTGATGAATTCGTTAGGGTCTTTTATGTAGCGTCCCAACCATTTCCCTCCAAAAACACCTTTTTTGGTTTTTAATTCAATTCTCAGCTTATTGGCAGAGATGAAAGCTATTTCCATTCCAGAGAAAAAACCTATGGTAATTAAACAACCCAAGACAACAAGCCAACTTCCTGCGTTAGGAATGTTAACGGTTTGTGCCTGTAAAAGTACCGAGAGGGGGTCTGCCATATTTATTCGAAGATACGAATTTACGCCACATAGCCTAATTTTGCAGCATGAATTTGCCGAAATCAGTGGGTATTATAGGTGGTGGACAATTAGGAATGATGCTTTTAGAGGCTGCAAAATCTTCTGAAAACCAAGTGAAATATACCGTTCTGGAAAGTTCTGTTGATTGTCCAGCAGCGCCTCTTGCCGATGAACTAATTGTAGGTTCATTGAAGAATGAAAGTGACATACAGAAGTTAGCAGCGGTAAGCGAAGTATTGACTTGGGAGATTGAGCATATTGCAGTAGATGCTTTGATTGAATTACAAAAACAGGGTAAAGTGATTGTTCCTAAGCCAGAGGTTCTTAAAATCATACAAGACAAAGGCATCCAAAAGCAGTTTTTTAGTAAAAATGAAATTCCAACGGCACCGTATTTATTGCTGAATGCTTCCGAGATAAATGAAAATACGTTCAGTAACGAGGTGGTTAGAGGCGAAAAATTGGTGGTTAAGACCAGAACCGGTGGATATGACGGTAAAGGTGTTTTTATTGCATCTCGTGAAGATATTTCTGCAGGAAGTATGCCATTCACCGGCGATTTATTGGTAGAGAAGTTTGCTCATGATGCTTTAGAAGTAGCAGTGATTGTAGCTATTGACCAACTGGGCAATCAAATAACCTTTCCGGCAATAGAAATGTATTTTAACCCAGTCAGTAATTTGGTAGAATTTTTGTTTTCTCCCGCTCAAATATCCCAAGAAATAGAAAAAGCAGCTCGCGAAATTGCTTTGAAAGCGGTTAGAGCGTTGAACTCTGCCGGACTTTTTGCAGTGGAGTTGTTTATTTTGCCTAACGGCGATGTTTGGGTTAATGAAATTGCTCCAAGGCCCCATAACAGCGGTCATCATACCATTGAGGGATGTAAAACCAGTCAGTTTACCCAATTGAATCGCATTTTATTGGGACAAGCTTTGGGAGAGACTGATCTTATTCAGCCATCGGCAATGATCAACTTGGTGGGACCTGAAGGTGTTTCTGGGAACTACCAATTGGAAAAAGAAGCACATTGGAACGGTCAAAACGATGTTTTTGTGCACATGTACAACAAGGTGGAGACTCGCCCACACAGAAAATTGGGTCACGTAACGGTGACGGCTGATACGTTTGAGGAATTGATTACTAGAGCAACAGAGGTAAAAAATCAATTGAGGATTATACCGTCATGATTTCTTTTTCTTTGTCAACAAAAAGCTCTTCTGTTTTGGCAATGAATGAATCAACGAGTTTTTGAACGCGGTCTTCACCGGCTGCCATTTCGTCTTCGCTTACACCATCGGCTTTAAGTTTGCGAATTTTTTCGTTGGCGTCTTTTCGCAAATTGCGGATACCTACTTTTGAACTTTCAGATTCAGCTTTAGCGCGTTTCACCAATTCTTTTCTTCTTTCTTCGGTAATGGGAGGAAGGTTAATTCTTATGTATTCACCGTCGTTTTGGGGTGCAAATCCTAAGTTGCTGTTGATGATTGCTTTTTCAATGGCATTTATCAGTGATTTGTCCCAAGGTTGAATATTGATAGAGCGAGCATCTGGGGTATTGACGTTAGCAACCTGCCCAATGGGGGTACTTGCACCATAGTATTCCACGAAAACACCGTCAAGCATATCAGGAGAGGACTTACCTGCTCTAATGCGTTTGAACTCAATTTTGGTGTGATCAAGATTTTTTTCGAGGTTTTCTTTTAGTTGTTCAATTACGGCGTTAACACTGCTCATGGTTGCAAAAATAATAATTCTATGAATATTTAATAGGCGCGTTCAGATCTTCCTTCGTAAAAATATATGAAAGAGCGATTGGCAACTGCTGTACCACCTGTTGTTGGGTAATCACCGGTGAAATACCAATCACCTAAATCTTTGGGACACGCTTCATGCAGATTATCTACACTTTGGAAAAGAAGATCAAATTTGGCTCGCAGTCCGGTTGGTTTTACCATATCGGCAATTTTTGCAGATATTTCTTCAACGGTAAAAGGTTGATAAAGTGCCTTAACTGCATTGATTTGATCTTCTTTTGGTTTTTGAAGTTCGGAGAGAGCTGATTGATAGATTTCATCTAAGATATTGGAGTTTCCTTTTTCTTTATGAAGTTCCACGGCAGCTCTGAAAGCAGCCAAGTCACCCAACTTACTCATGTCAATTCCGTAACAATCAGGATAACGAATTTGAGGAGCCGAACTCACCAAAATGATTCGTTTTGGTTCCAATCGATCTAGTAACCTCAAGATGCTCGTTTTCAAAGTGGTTCCACGAACCACTGAATCGTCCATAATCACTAAAGTGTCTTCCCATGATTTGATTACTCCATAAGTAATGTCGTAAACGTGAGACACCAGATCTTCGCGGTCATTATCGTTGGTGATGAAAGTGCGCATTTTAACGTCTTTCACCAATATTTTTTCTCTTCTTGGCCTCCAAGATAGAATTTCATCTACTTTTTCAGGATTTTTGGAGATATCGATTTTCTTTAAAGCTTCTGCTTGAATTTTAAGTCGTATTTCGTGGATACCGTCAATCAAACCATAAAAGCTAGTTGCGGCGGTGTTTGGCACGTAACTAAAAACGGTATTCACCAAGTCATTTCCCAAAAGATCCATGACGGGTTGAGCGAGTAACCTACCTAATTCTTTTCTTTCGGCGTAAATGTCTTGATCGTTTCCTCTCGAAAAATAGATTCGTTCAAAGCTGCAACTTTTTCTTTCTGTGGGTTCAATGATGTTTTGTTCGCTAAAAGAACCATCTCTTCTGACAATAAGGGCATTTCCTGGACCTAATTCACGAACATCTTCTGGATAAAGATTGAAGGCCATTTGAATTGCCGCACGTTCGCTAGCGACAACAACAACTTCATCATCAGCATAATAGTGTGAAGGTCTGATGCCGGCAGGGTCACGAATGATAAAGGCATCGCCGTGGCCCAACATTCCAATCATGTTGAAACCTCCGTCAATGTTTTTGAAACTTCTTTTTAGAATTCTTGAGATGGAAATTTCTTCTTTGATTTTTTCTGTGATCTCATAGTTTGAGAACCCTTGAGATTTAAAAATTCCAAAAAGTCGTTGGTTTTCTTCATCAATAAAATGTCCAATCTTTTCTAGCATCAGAACATTGTCGCTCTTCTCCTTGGGTTGTTGACCGAGTTCAATGAGGTTTTGGAAAAGTTCTTCAGTATTGGTAATGTTATAGTTACCCGCAATCATGAGGTTTCTGGCCATCCAGTTGTTTTGGCGCAAAAACGGATGAATGTTTTCAATTGAGTTGCCGCCATAAGTACCGTATCTAAGATGTCCTAGAAGTAGTTCACCGGCATAAGGATAGTGTTTTTTCAGGTAGGCTTCGTCATTGAGTTTTTCTTCGGGGATGTCTTTGAGGGACGCAAATACGGCTTCAAAAATGTCACCCAAGGCGGTTTTTGTTGCGCTTCTTTGCCTCGCAAGGTAGCGATCTCCAAATTCGGGATTGAGTTTAATGACACCAATACCCGCACCGTCTTGTCCACGGTTGAGTTGTTTGGTCATTAAAAATTGCATTTTGTGTAGTCCGTACCATAAAGAACCGTACTTCTCTTTGTAGTAGGCTAAGGGCTTTCGCAGGCGTATAAATGCAACGCCGCATTCGTGCTTAATTGGGTCGCTCATGCGTTGACCTTTCAAATTTAGGCATACTTCATCAAATTATGTACTTTTGTGTTTGTTGAAATTGATCAACGTTCAATAAAAACACTAAAAAATATGGCAGTCAAGGCACCTTTTAATTTGCAAAAATGGATTGATGAAAATCGTCATTTGTTGAAACCCCCAGTTGCGAATAAAAATTTATATCCAGAGGGAACAGATTACATAGTAATGATTGTGGGTGGTCCCAATTCACGGAAAGATTTTCATTACAACGAAACCGAAGAGTTGTTTTACCAATTGGAGGGTGAAATCACGGTGAATATCCAAGAAGATGGTGAAAAGAAGGCCATCAAATTGGGTCCTGGTGACATGTTTCTTTTGCCTCCTAAAGTTCCCCATTCCCCAGGAAGAACCGAAGGTAGTATTGGATTGGTGATTGAGAGGGTGCGTGTTGGAAAAGGTTTTACCGATGGATTGTTGTGGTTCTGCGAAAAATGCAATCACAAATTGCACGAAGCATATTTTGAATTGAACAACATTGAAACTGATTTTATCAGTCACTTCAATCATTATTATGATTCAGAAGACTTGAGAACTTGTAAGAGTTGTGGCCACGTAATGCAAAAACCCTAAGGTTTAGGAATTCAGTTAGATGTACGAATTTCACGGCGACAAAAAGAGGTATTTTGAAATGACCTATACGGTCACAAAAAACCACATTATTCCCTACATAGAAAAGAGTGTTTCGCTAAAACCAGGAATGTCAATTTTAGAAATTGGCTGCGGAGAGGCGGGCGTTTTGAAGGCATTCATTGAAAAAGGATGCCAAACCACAGGCATAGAGTTGGAAGAATCTCGTTTGGAACATGCCCGTCGGTTTTTAGAAAAAGAATTGGAGGAAGGTAAAGTTCAATTTCTTAATAAGAACATTTACGACGTAATTCCTGAGACCGATTTGGGTACTTTATATGACGTGGTAATTCTCAAAGATGTCATAGAGCACATTCCCAATCAAGAAAAATTCATGCCTCAATTGCATCGATTTTTGAAGCCGGGAGGTGTGGTGTTTTTTGCTTTTCCACCGTGGATGATGCCTTATGGTGGGCATCAACAGGTGCTTCATTCAAAATGGGCTGCAAAACTTCCTTATTATCACTTGTTACCTGGCAAATTATATCCATGGGTCTTGAAATTATTGGGTGTTAACCAAAGCGGAATCAACACTATGGAAGAAATTCGGAGCACGGGAATCAGTATTGAACGTTTCGAAAGAATCTGTAAAGAAACAAAGTTTGAGGTTGTTAACAGACGATTTTACTTGTTCAATCCTATATATGAATTCAAGTTTGGAATTAAGCCTCGTTTGCAAATTGCTCCCTTTGTTTGGATACCTTGGATTAGGAATTTTATCACCATGGGTATGTATTACGTAGTAAAACAAAGGAGTTAAACGTTTTAATTATGAAAATCAGTTCCAAAAGGTTAAATTTGCTAATTACCATGCTGAACAGAACGATACAATTTGCTGCGGTTTGTTTAATGACGTTTGTAAGCACAAATACGGCAGAAGCTCAATTTAAGCGGTTCAAGGGCAAGCCTATCGAGGTAGGCTTAACGGGTGGAGCATCTAATTATTTGGGCGAACTATCGCCTTCAATCGCATTAAATGAAACCCATCCAATGGGCGGAATTATCTGCAGGTTCAATTATACTGACTTTGTCACTTTACGAGGAAATGCAGTTTTTGGACAAATCAGTGGTAGTGATGCCAACTATGCTGATATTGCTGATAGATATAAACGCAACTTGAGCTTCAAAAGCAATGTGTTTGAAGTTAGCGGTACAATTGAATACAACATTTTAGGTTTTGGTGAAACCCAGCGTTTCAATCCAGGTTCTCCTTATGTGTTTGCTGGAATTGGAGTTTTTAAATTCAATCCTCGTGCTGAGTTTAATTATATTCCAAGTGTTCACACTGTAGCTAACTACAATATGGATTTGAGTCGTTTTGACGGGCAGTGGATAGAACTTCAGCCTTTAGGAACAGAAGGCCAGGAGACAACCAAATTTAACGAGAGAAGAAGATATGCATTAACCACTGTATCCATTCCTTTAGGTGTGGGATACAAAAAGCAATTCAGTGAAGTTTGGGCTTGGGGTATTGAGCTTGGTGCCCGTAAAACTTTCACTGATTACTTAGACGATATTAGTATGACTTACGTGGATCCCCAAATTATTGGTGGTGCAAATACGGGGCTTGCGGCTGCTTTGGGCGACCGAACTCCTGAATTGCAAAATCCATCGTTGGTCAATGATTACGGTAGCGAAGAGCGTTTGGGCGCTGCTCGTGGAAACGATAAAACTAAAGACTGGTACCTTTTTTTAAATATCACTTTGACTAGAAAAATTACAGGTGGAAAAACAACCTGTTTCCAATTCTAAACGGAACACTGGCAGTATTAAACAATTCTGTTTACTGGGTCTAATTTTGGCTTGGTCAGGAGTTCTATGGGGTCAAAGATATTTCTCTGGACGTAAAGAATGGGGTGCAGTTGTTGGCGTAAGCAATTATTACGGCGATTTATCTCAAGGTCAAAACTGGAAGCATTTTCATTTGTCTTATGGAGCTTACTATAAGAGAAATTTGAGCAATTATTTCGCTTGGCGTAATCAGATTAGTTTTTTAGAAATATCGGGCACAACTGATGGTAACCCTAACTTACAATTTCAAAATCTGAACTTTCAAACCAAGATTTATGAGTATTCGTCAATGTTGAACTTTGATTTCAAAGCTTTTGGAACAAATATCAATAACAATACGTCTACTCCATATGCACTCATTGGACTGAGTGGTTATATGTTTGATCCGTATAGGTTAGATAAAGAAGATGTGAATTTAAGAGTGCTCAATACTGAGAACAGAAATAGAAATTACAGTAGGCTCCAAATGAGCGTACCTATAGGTTTGGGCTTTAAAGTGAGAAGCACTCACACGAAAAACCGCGGAGCATGGATTTTTGGCGTTGAAGCGATTTGGCGAAAGACGTTTATGGATAAGCTAGATGATGTTGAAGGGGTTTATCCTGATTATGCTAAAATGAAGAAAGACAGAAGCGAAGGATCAGCTCAATACAGTCAGGCTCAAACATTAAACGGTCAACCCACTTTGGCTGCGGGTACTTATCGCGGATCTTCCCATTTGAACGATTGGTATTATTTCTATGGTTTTAACCTATCGTATCGCTTTACACCTTTAATTTGCAGATAATTTCCATGTCAGACCTCGAACACCTAGACCCCACTCGAATTCCCGAACACGTTGCAATCATTATGGATGGCAATGGACGTTGGGCAAAAAAGCAAGGACACTTACGCATTTTTGGTCACAAGCACGGAGTGAGTGCTGTAAGGAATGCAGTTGAATTTGCCGGTGAAGTGGGTATTAAGTATTTGACTTTGTACACGTTTTCAACTGAAAACTGGAATAGACCTAAAACAGAAATTAATGCTCTCATGCAGCTTTTGGTAGATACCATCCAAAAAGAACTTCCTTCACTCATGAAAAATGGGGTTAAAGTAAAAACCCTTGGTAACATGGATGATTTGCCATCGAGATGTGTTAGACAATTAAAAGAAACCGAAGAAGCTACCAAAGACAATACTAGAACAACCCTTATTTTAGCATTGAGTTATAGCGGAAGGTGGGACATCATTGAGGCCGTAAAAAAAGTGGCTCGAGATGTTGAATCAGGCAGTTTGAAGGTAGATCAAATCACAGAAAAGACCCTTGATAAGGCTTTGAATACTTCTGAATATCCTCATCCTGATTTATTGATTCGCACAAGTGGTGAAATGAGAATCAGTAATTTCTTGCTGTGGGAAATTGCCTATTCCGAAATTCATTTTACCAATGTTTTATGGCCAGATTTCAGAAGAGAGCATTTTCTGGAGGCTTTAAAAGACTATCAAAGCAGAGAACGTAGGTTTGGTAAAACATCAGAACAATTAAAAACCAGTGGAGGAGCAGCTTAAGCTATTTATATGTTGAGAAAAATAGGATTTACGTTTTTGATTGGACTGATTTCCGTTGCATTGAATGCCCAAACAAATGGAGATAGCTTCATTCTGGTTCCTAAGAAAAAGGGAGCGTCTTTAGATGAATCTTATACGAAGGCTCCTATTGTAGATTATAATTTCATTGAGCCGGCCGAATATAAAATCAGGAATATTGATGTTCGTGAAGTTGATGGCAAGCCCGTTCAAAAATCATTGGTGATATTGTACTCAGGATTGTCAATTGGTCAAACCATTAAAGTCCCTGGCCAAGACATCCCTAAAGCAATAGAAAACATTTGGGCGAGAGAGTATTTCTCTGACGTACAAGTGTACTTTATGCCAACCGATAAGCCTTCAGAGGTGTTAGTTCAATTTGTGGTGAAAGAACAACCCCGATTGAACGGTCATAGATTTTTGGGTGTGACTAATTCGCAAGCAAAAACATTGAAAGAGGAGGTAGGACTTAAAAGGGGCATGTACATTACCCCAAATTTGGTTAACCGAAGCATACAGAAGATTGAGAATTATTTCCTTGAAAAAGGGTTTTATAACATCAAGGTTTCAGTTAAGCGTCCTGAGGCAAAGAACAAAGAAGGCAACCCCATGGAAGGGTACCAAAACTTTGATTTTGTCATAGAAACGGGCCCGAAAGTAAGGGTATATGACTTTCAATTCAATGGTAATGAACAACTTGTAGATGCTGAACTGAGGGCTTCTATGAAGAAGATCAAGCGCAGGTATAAAAAGATCAATATTTTTGCTTCATCCAAGTTTACCCGTGAAAAATTTGAAGAAGACAAAGAGTCTTTGGTAAAACTTTATCAGAGCAAGGGTTACAGAGATGCAAGAATATTGAGTGATAGCATATCCTTATTCAATCAGAAGCGAATCATGATTCACATGAATCTGGTTGAAGGAAATCTATACCGGTACCGCAGTATCAAATGGAAGGGAAATGAAAAGTACTCTACCTCCATGTTAGATACTTTGTTGGGCATTAAAAAGGGCGATGTTTTTAATCAGACTCTTTTGGATGAAAGATTATCTAGTAATCCTGGTGGATTTGATATTCAGACCTTATACATGGATGCTGGTTATCTATTCTTCCAAATGGTGCCTGTAGAAGTGGGGGTTGTTGGAGATTCTATTGATTTGGAAATTCGAATTAATGAAGGTCCTCAAGCTGTTATTGGACGCGTTTATTGGACAGGTAATACCAAAACTTCAGACCGAGTGATTCTTAGGGAAGTAAGAACCAAGCCAGGAAACACCTTTTCGAGAACCGATATTCAAAGAACCATGCGTGATCTGGCTGCAGTGGGATTATTTGATCCAGAAAAGTTGGGTGTCAATCCGAAACCAAATCCGGCAGACGGAACAGTAGATATTGAATATAAACTTGCTGAGAAACCCTCAGATCAAATAGAGCTTTCCGGCGGATGGGGCGGTATGGGATTCAGCACCACGCCTACGTTGATAGGAACTGCAGGTATCGTATTGAATAATTTTAGTTCCAGAAAGCTGTTCAACACCAAATTATGGAATCCAATTCCGTCTGGTGACGGGCAGAAATTGTCGTTGAGGGCACAAAGTAACGGAACTACTTTCCAGAGTTATACGTCTTCATTTACAGAGCCTTGGTTGGGTGGATACAAGCCAACGTCTTTTTCGGTGGCCATCAATCACATGGTGAATAGTTTTGATTTCCGTCAGAGAAATGACCCATTGAGGGCCGCATTATTCACTACCAGCGCACAAATCAGCATCGGTAAACGTTTGAAATGGCCCGATGACTTCTTCAATATCTCTTATGCCTTCTCTTTTGAGCAGTACCGAATTCAAAACATGGATGGCGGATTCTACGGCTTCCCGAAGGGCATGAGCGGTATATCATACAACCCATCGGCAACGGTGATTTTGTCGAGATCATCAATCAGCGATCCTATTTATCCTACCTCTGGAAGCAAATTTGTCACTTCGTTACAAGCTACTCCGCCATTGAGTTTGTTGTCAAACAAAGATTACAGCGATATGAGTGTCCGCGAGAAGTATAAGTGGGCGGAATTTTACAAATTCAAGTTAGACGCTGAATGGTATACCCCCATTTATAAAAAGCTGGTCTTGACCGCTAAGACTCGTTTTGGTTTCTTGGGATATTATAACCCAGAAATTGGTCACACTTTCTTCGGACGATTCCAAGTGGGTGGAGCAGGTATTTTCGGTTTTAACTTGGCTGCGACTGAAATCATTTCACAGCGCGGTTACGATAACTATACCATCTCTCAAACTGCTATGGGAGGCTCAGCAGGAGCGCCTATTTTCAACAAGTTCACCATTGAATTAAGACAAGCCATAACCACCGGACAAACCGCAACGGTATACGCCCTTGGTTTCTTCGAAGCAGGAGATGCTTGGGCTGATATTTCTAAATACAATCCATTCCAACTCAAACGTGCAGCCGGAGTAGGTGTTCGACTATTTATGCCTATGTTCGGTTTGATTGGACTTGATTACGCTTGGGGATTTGATATCAAAGACGTACCTCGCACGAACCAATTCGGAATGGTTCACTTTTTCATAGGGCAGCAGTTTTAGATTGGTACCGGGTACCGGGTTTCGGGTTTCGGGTTTCGGGGGTCGGGTGACTAGCGACCAGCGACCAGCGACCAGCGACCAGCGACTAGCGACTAGTGGCTGACCAACTACCAACTACCATGTACCATGTACCATGTACCAACTACCATGTACCAATATTTAAAAATCAAACTTTATTCCCTGGGCGAGCGGTAAACTTTCGCCGTAATTGATGGTGTTGGTTTGTCTGCGCATATAGGCTTTCCAAGAGTCTGAGCCCGATTCGCGTCCGCCGCCGGTTTCTTTTTCGCCTCCGAAAGCGCCGCCAATTTCTGCTCCGGAAGTACCAATGTTCACGTTGGCAATTCCGCAGTCAGATCCTAAAGCAGATAAAAACAACTCTGATTCTCTGATGTTTTCAGTGAAAATGGCGCTTGAAAGTCCTTGTTTTACGCCATTTTGGATTTCAATGGCATCATGGATATCACCTGAATATTTAAGTAAGTACAAAATGGGGGCAAAGGTTTCTTCTTGAACAATATTGAAGTGGGGCTCTGCCTCACAGATGCTGGGTCTTACATAGCAACCGCTTTCGTAACCAGGTCCTTGAAGGACTTCGTTGCCGTAGATGATTTTACCACCTTCTTTTTCGAGTTCTGCAAGCGCATTTTGGTATGATTTTACAGCCAATGTGTCAATTAATGGACCAACATGATTTTCAGAATTGAGAGGATCTCCAATCTTGATTTGTTGGTAGGCTTTGATCAATTTTGCTTTCATTGCATCGTATTGGCTCTCGTGAATGATCAATCTTCGGGTGCTTGTGCAACGTTGGCCTGCGGTTCCAACAGCACCAAAAACAACTGCACGCAAAGCCATATCTAAGTTGGCATTTGGGGAGATGATGATGGCATTGTTTCCGCCAAGTTCAAGTAGTGATTTTCCCAAGCGTTTTGCAACGGATTGAGCGACTTCTTTGCCCATTCTTATGCTTCCGGTAGCGCTGATGAGGGCAATTCGAGGGTCATTGCAAAGCCATTCACCCACAGGTTTTCCTCCTTGAATGATGCAAAAAAGTCCTTCGGGAAGTTGATTATTTACGAGAACGGATTTGATAATGTGTTGAACCGCTTGAGCGGTGGCAGGAGTTTTTTCACTGGGTTTCCAGATGCTGACATTTCCACAAACGGCGGCAATCATGGCATTCCAACTCCAAACAGCGACGGGAAAATTGAAGGCCGAAATAATTCCAACAACTCCCAATGGGTGCCATTGTTCATACATTCTGTGTTCGGGTCTTTCGCTGTGCATGGTTAAACCGTGAAGTTGACGACTCAGTCCAACGGCAAAGTCACAGATGTCAATCATTTCTTGAACTTCGCCCAATCCTTCTTGGAGGCTTTTACCCATTTCATAGCTGACTAGTTCGCCCAAAAGCTGTTTGTTTTTGCGGAGTTCATCGCCAATTTGGCGAACAATTTCGCCGCGTTTTGGCGCCGGCCATGTTTTCCAGATTTTACTTGCTTCAACGGCGGCAGCGGTTATTGATTTATAATCTTCAGATGAAAGTTCGTTCCAAGTTGCAATGATTTGGTTATCTACAGGGCTAAAATCAGTGTGAGAAGGCGTATCAGATGAAAATAGGTGAATGATACCTGTGCTTCCGGAAGGAAGATGATTTGTCAAACCGAGTGCAGTCCATTTATCCATGACTGCAAGTTACAAATTTGTCTGTGGTTCTTTTTAGGATTTTTTGGGACGGATGATCAAAAAGACGGCTGCAAGTAGGAAGAACATCCCCACGTAAATATTCCAACTGAGGCTTTCGTGGTCGGCAAATCCCCAGAAAACAGCAGTGACTGGAATGATGAAAGTATTGGTAGAAGCCACTAACGATGAGACGTATTTGATGATCCAGTTGAAAATGATCATGCTCACGGCACTGCCCATAAATCCCAAGAGAAACAAATAGAAAAAGGCGGAGTTGGCAGAAATATTTCCTTCGTCAAAGAAGCCAAATCCTTCTTGTAACAATCCTCCAGGATGCTTGTCCCAAGCGTCAAAATAGTTGGTTTGGGATAGAATGACGGTATAGATGATTCCTACAGAAACGAATGGATAAGCTGTCTTAACCATACCTGGAAGGTGAGATAATTTGTGCTTGATTATATTAATGTTAAGTCCGTATAAAAGGGCCGCCATCAGCGGGAGAGAAGCACCTAAAAGGTTGATGGGTTGACCATAAGACAAAAGAGATGGGCCAAAGAGGAATAGAGCTCCAACAATGCCCATAATTACCCCGATTCCCCCTTCGCGGGTAAATTTTTCTCGAAATAAAAATGCCGAAAAGAAGAGTGTAAATAAGGGGGTAAATGCATTCAGAATTCCCGAAAGTCCGGATGGAATGACTCTGCCAGCATAGGAAAATAGGAGTGCAGGTATGGCATTTCCGAGAACACCTGAAGCAATGAGCCAGAGATAGTCAGATTTTTCCAATATTTTTTTGCTGGAATCTAGCGGATCATTGGGTTTGAAGAAAGTGTATTTTAATACCCAAGGTAGCAAAACAGCACCGGCCAAAATCAAACGTGTTCCCGCGACTTGTAAGGGACTGAAGACCAAAAGTCCGCGTTTCATAAGTATGAATGAGCTTCCCCAAATACAACCTAAAAGGATAATTAAAACGGCGGGCAACCACGAATATTTCACGTTGCAAAAGTCGGTTAAATTTATGATTCGGCGCTGTACTGAATTTTATTTGCGAAATTTGTAAAACATGCGAATCTTCTTTTTTTCATTAACTAGAAAAAGACCAACATTGATGTTGATTATCTTTATGGTCTTAAATCCGGTTTTTGCCCAAGAAGAAACGCACATTCACGATGAAATTGTCTGTGCTGAAAAAGCCCAGTTTGAAGGAAGAAATTTGATTAAAAAACGGTCAGGTGAGATCGTTTTTCATGGATATGATATCATTTATCATCGCTGCGAATGGAAACTGAATCCCAAGTTAAATTCAAATATAGCAGGTCACATACTCTTTAAGTTCAAAACTGAAAAGGATTTAGATTCTTTGGCTTTTGATCTAGTAAATGAACTTAACATTGATAGCATTACTCGAAATGGGCAGTTTTTATTTTACGAGCGTAAGGCAAATAGAGTGTTTGTTTGGAAAACAGCAGCAAAATCTTCAGTAAAATGGAATCAAAATAGCATTGATTCTTTCACCGTGCATTACAGTGGTAACCCCGCATCAGTTTCCGGCGGATTTGGATCTTATGTGTATGACAATCATCAGACTGGCCCCATAATTCATACCCTTTCACAGCCCTATGGGGCACCTTTTTGGTGGCCTTGTAAACAGTCGCTGAACGATAAAATTGACAGCATTGATATTGTGGTTGAAACAGCTTCAGATTTCAAAGTGGGTAGCAATGGAGTACTTTTAGGTACCACTCCTACAGTTCAGGGATGGCATAAAATACATTGGAAACACCGTTATCCGGTGGCAACGTATTTGGTGGCGATAGCGGTTACCAACTATGCTGAATTCACCGATTATGCCAAATTTTGGAATAGAACAGATTCGTTGCCGGTGGTGAATTACGTGTTTCCGCAGTTTCTGAATTCCTCCAAAACCGAAGCTCAAATCACGTTGCCCATGCTTCGGTTGATGGATAGTTTGTTTATACCGTATCCATATCCCCAGGAAAAATATGGACATGCACAATTCACTTGGGGGGGAGGGATGGAGCACCAAACCATGAGTTTCATGGGGAATTTTTCGCGAGATTTAATAGCGCATGAGCTGGCGCATCAATGGTTTGGCGACATGGTTACCTGCGGAAGTTGGAACGATCTATGGCTCAACGAAGGCTTCGCTACTTACTTGACCGAGGTTTGTTATCAATACCTTGAGAGTGATGATTCTTTCAAAAAGAAAATGCGCGCCATGAGGGCCAACATTACGGCTGATCCCAACGGAAGTGTGAAACCGGCCGATACTACACAAGTCAACATTTTGTTCAATGGCCGATTGACTTACAGAAAAGGCGCTTGGTTGTTGCACATGTTGAGGCATAAAATAGGTGATTCTTTGTTTTTCGAGGGATGTAGAAAGCATTTAAGCGGCTCACAAGCTTATGGATTTTCAACCACGGCAGCCTTTCAGGGCATCATGGAATCGGTTTCAGGTCAAAATTTGGACACATTTTTCAAGCAATGGTATGAGGGTCAAGGGCATCCTGATTTAAAAATCAATTGGAAACAAAGAGGAAGAAAACTTGAGTTAAAAGTGGAGCAAACACCTTCAAACTCAATGATGGGATTTTGGAAAATTCCGGTACCGATGGAGTTTCTGTCAAAGCCAAATTTAAGTGGGAACAGAATCAGTAAATATTTGGTTTTCTACCCTGATAGTTTAACTAAAAACTATGCGTTAGATATTGATTTTGCTGTAGATACGGTTGTTTTTGACCCCAAGGTTTCCGTCTTAGCGAAAGCAAGTGTAGGAGGGATGAATTTGGATGCGCAACAAAATAAGGAAATCATTTTAGCGCCAAATCCTGGTACTGATGTTCTTCAAATTTTTGCGCGCAACCCGGTTTTAAAGAAAGTTGAGGTGTATAACTCTGTAGGTCAAATTGTATATCGAGAGTCGAGAGATTCTACTCAAACATGGGTGATAAATGTTACACAATGGCCTGTAGGGCCTTATTTTACAAGGATTTACACTGATAATTTTGTATATTTGGATAAATGGTTAAGAATAGAATGAAATGGCTCCTACCAATGGTTTTGGTATTTGCTGCTTGTGAAGACGAGCCAATAGACAACGGAAATAATTCCACTGCCAAGTTTACGGTAGAATTTAAGGGCTTATTAAAGAATGAGGCACTTCCGCCATTGGGTGTAAGTGAATATAAAGCCAAAAGCGTCAACGAAGAGATTACCATCAGCAATTGGTCAATGTTATTTTCTGAGTTTTCTCTAATCAAAGAAAATGGTGAACGTGTGTTGTTGGGTGATGGTTATCAATGGTTGGCATTTAGAAACAACCGAACCGTGTTTAATTACGACAAACTTCCCTCTGGTTCATACAAAGGAATTCATTTCAAAATAGGCTTTGATTCTGCTATAAATCATGGAAATCCAAATATTTGGCCTGCTGATCACCCGTTAAATCCAAACTTGACTGGTTTGCATTGGGGTTGGTCTGGTGGCTACATTTTTCATGCTTTGGATGGTATGTACAGAGCTATTGGTTCAACCGGAATGCCAACAAGTTTTAGTTTTCATACTGCAACAATGCCGATGGTAAGAGAGTTCGACTTGATGCTTCCCTTTATGTTGGATGCAACGAACAGCAAGAAAGCAACTATTAATGTTCATGCTGAGAACTATTTTGACGGGAATACCACAATTGCACTAAAAGAAGGCAGCGTAAGTCATTCTGAAGGAACAAAAGAGATTCAATTGATGCAAGCACTTCTAGGCAATATGTACGACGTAAACGGCAAAAATGGGGTTTTTAATTTTGTAGAAGTCAAGTAATAACGATAATGTTGGGGTTGAAAAATTTTGGTTTGATGGGCGCAGTAATACTGTTGCTTACAGCTACTTCTTGTAGAAGAGAAGAAGATCCTTCCGCTAAAAATAATAAGACCTATCAACCTACTTTGGTTGATCCTAAAGATATTTTTCCAGCGGAATTTGGTATGCCTCCACTACCAAAAGACAATCCTTTTACCGAGGAAGGTATCTATTTGGGACGAATGCTTTTCTACGATCCCATACTTTCTTTTGACAGTAGCATAAGCTGTGGATCTTGCCACCAACAAGAGTTTGCTTTCGCTGAACCACGCCAATTCTCAAAAGGAATTTATGGCTTGATGAGTCACCGGAATGCGCCTTCTTTATTCAATATGGCTTACAGCCGTAAATTCTTTTGGGATGCCCGGGTGAATACCTTGCGGGAACTTGTTTTTGAACCTATTCAAGCACACAATGAAATGGCAATGACCTTGCCCTTGTTAAACCAACGTTTGAAGAAGGTAGAGCGCTACAAAGAGTATTTTAATAAGGCGTTTAATTCTGAACCCAATCTCATAGATATGTCCTTGGCATTGGAACAATTTTTATTGAGTATTGTGAGCAATGGTTCGAGATTCAATAAATTTTTCCCAGGAGATAATCCTCAAGTGATGAATCAATCAGAATTGAGAGGTGCCTTTGCGTTTAATGGTTTGGTTGATTTTGATGCAAATGGAAAGACCAAGGGCGCAGATTGTTTTCATTGTCATGGAGGGGAACTAGCACAACAGCAAAATCCAGTTATGGGTGGAATAGCCAACAACGGATTAGATCCTGTAATCACAGACAAAGGATTTGGAGCTATTACCAATAGAGACCAAGATTTTGGAACTTTCAAAACTCCGTCGTTATTGAATATCGCTCTTACCGCTCCTTATATGCACGATGGAAGATTCAATACATTGGAAGAAGTTATTGAACATTACAGCTCGGGAATCAAATATGAGAATCCATCCATTCATCCTCAGTTAGCGGCACATGGTGGAGTTCAAATGAATCTATCTGAAACTCAAAAGGCTGATTTGGTTGCTTATCTTAAAAGCATGACCGATTTAGAATTCATTAAGAATCCTAAGTATTCTAATCCTTTTGTAAAATAATTATTAGAGAATTGGTGATAACCAACGGCGCATTTCGTCGAGGTTCATTCCTTTTCTTTCTGCGTAATCTACCAACTGCTCTTCGGAAATTTTACCAAGTCCAAAATACCTTGATTTTTCATTGGAGAAATACCAACCGCTTACACTAGAAACGGGCAACATGGCCATGCTTTCAGTCAAGGAAATTTCAGGGTTTACATGTTCATTCAGCAACTTGAAAAGAATTTCTTTTTCGGTATGATCTGGACATGCAGGATAGCCAGGAGCAGGACGAATCCCTTGATAATTTTCGCGAATCAATTCTTCGTTGGTTAGTGATTCATTCACCGAATAGCCCCAAAGATTTGTTCTTACCTCTTTGTGCAACCATTCTGCTAACGCCTCTGCCAAGCGATCAGCCAATGCTTTGGCCATGATGCTGTTATAATCATCGTGGTCTGCATCGTATTTGGCAATAAGACTTTCAAGTCCGAGTCCAGTGGTAACGGCAAATCCTCCCAAATAGTCGGTTGATTTTGGTTTTAAGAAATCAGCCAGACTCAAATTGGGAATGTCTTCTGACATTTTACGTTGTTGTCTTAGGAAATGAAAAACTGCCAAGGGTGTTTTTCCAGTAAGATCTTCTGAGCCGTCTTCATTGGGTTCATAAACAGCGGCATCGTCAAGACATCTAATAGCGGGCAATATAAATCCGGTTGCTTTACACCTCATTGGAGGATTTTGCTCCCAAGAATCAAGCATTTTATTTGCATCATCAAAAACCTTTTGAGCTTCTGAACCAACTACCGTATCACTGAGTATATCTGGGTATCTTCCGGCAAGTTCCCAAGTTTGGAAATAGGGTGTCCAATCTATAAATGGTCGAAGGTCTTTTACAGTAACCTTATCGTATGAGAAAAATCCAAGTTTATTGGGTTTATGAACGATTCCGTTGTGCTCTTCACCATTTTTCAGCGCATCTTGGTATGGTATTAAATTCTTTATGGTTTGTCGTTGTGCGTGATTTTCAGCGAGTTGTTGATACTCATTTCTGATGGTACTAGAATACTGATCATAGGTTTCAGGATTTAGCAATTGGCCGGCAACGGGTACCGAACGACTTGCATCGTTAACGTGAATGACTGGATAATGGTATTGCGGGGCAATTTTAACTGCAGTATGCACTCTAGAGGTAGTAGCTCCACCAATAAGGAGTGGCTGCTTCATACCTAGGCGCTGCATTTCTGAGGCAACGTAAACCATTTCATCCAAAGACGGCGTAATCAACCCGCTCAAACCAATGATATCAGCACCCCATTCTTGGGCCCTTTGAAGTATTTTATCGGCGGGAACCATCACTCCCATATCTTCAATTTCATAGTTGTTGCAGGCTAATACCACGCCAACAATGTTCTTTCCGATATCGTGAACATCGCCTTTTACCGTGGCCAACAATATTTTACCTTGAGCTCTCGCGTTTGGATTATTTAATTTCTGTGCTTCTAAAAACGGCTGTAAATATGCAACCGATTTTTTCATCACACGGGCACTTTTAACCACCTGAGGAAGGAACATTTTACCTGCGCCAAAAAGGTCGCCAACATAGTTCATTCCATCCATTAAGGGTCCTTCAATAACAGAAAGAGGTTCTTTCAATAGGTCAAGAGCTTCTTGAGTATCTTGGTCAATGAACTCGGTAATACCCTTTACGAGACTGTGTTGAAGTCTCTCTCTAATAGGTAGGCTTCTCCATTCTTGGATATCCACTTTTTCGGCTTTTTTACCTTTTACAGTTTCAGAGAAAGTTACTAATCTTTCAGTAGAATCAGGTCTTCTGTTTAAAAGTACATCTTCTACACGCTCTAATAGCTCTTTAGGGATGTCTTCATACACTTCAATCATTCCCGCATTAACAATTCCCATGTCCAAACCCGCTTTGATGGCATGATATAAAAATGCGCTGTGCATGGCTTCTCTTACAGGGTTATTTCCGCGGAAAGAGAATGAAATATTTGAAACACCGCCAGATACTTTGGCACCGTATAAGTTCTGTTTTATCCAACGTGTTGCCTCAATAAAGTCAACAGCATAGTTGTTGTGCTCATCAATACCTGTGGCAACAGTGAGAATATTAGGATCAAAGATGATGTCTTGAGGATTGAATTTTACCTCATTAACAAGGATGTCGTAACTTCTTTTACAAACGTCTATTTTGCGTTGGAATGAATCTGCTTGTCCGGTTTCATCAAAAGCCATTACTACAACAGCGGCACCATAGCGTTTTACTTTTTTAGCACGGTTAATGAATTCGGCCTCACCATCTTTTAGAGAGATTGAATTCACAATTCCTTTTCCTTGGACACATTTTAAACCTGCTTCAATGACATCCCATTTACTGGAATCAATCATCACGGGCACCCTTGAAATGTCTGGTTCTGATGCAATGAGATTCAGGAATGTGGTCATGGCTTGAACGCCATCCAACATGCCTTCATCCATATTGATGTCTATAATTTGAGCTCCGTTTTCTACTTGTTGTCTTGCTACATCAAGGGCACTATTGTAGTTGCCCTCTAGAATTAATTTTGAAAAGGCTTTTGAGCCTGTTACATTGGTTCTTTCCCCAATATTGACAAAATTGATTTCTTTTGTTAATGTGAAAGGCTCAAGTCCACTTAATCTCAAAAGATTAGGTATGGTTTTAGTTTCGGGCATTAGGGTGTTATACTTTTAAAATAAAGAGGGCCATTTTTGAGGGTTAGACTCGTGCATCATTTGATAGATCTCTGCGAAGACATCATCAATTGAAGGTTTTGAGAAATAATCACCATCACTAGAATAAGCAGGTCTATGTTCTTTAGATGTTATGGTAATTGGTTTACTATCTAAATACTTATAACCGTTCTGAACTTCTAAAATTTGTTGTAAAATAAATGCAGAAGCGCCACCTGGAACATCTTCATCAAATACAACCAATCGATTGGTGTTTTTTAGACTCTCAGCAATGCTGTGGTTAATATCAAAAGGAAGTAAGGTTTGTACGTCAATTAGTTCAACTCTAATTCCGTATTCAGCGAGCAATTCAATGGCTTGTAAAGCAATTCTTACGTTAGAACCATAGGTTACCAAGGTAACATCTTCCCCAAAACGCAGGGTTTCAGTAACACCTAAAGGAACGGTAAAGTCTGCAATGTTCTTGGGCATTTTCTCTTTGCTTCTGTAACCATTTAAGCACTCCACTACCAACGCCGGTTCATCGCTTCTTAAAAGAGTATTATACATACCTGCGGCTTGGGTCATAGATCTAGGTACACAAACATGCATTCCGCGTACTGCATTGATTATCATACCCATAGGTGAGCCAGAATGCCAAATACCTTCCAATCTGTGTCCGCGAGTTCTAACAATTAATGGCGCTTTTTGTCCGCCTTTGGTTCTGTATTGTAACGTAGCTAAATCGTCACTCAAAGGTTCTAGACCGTACAACAAATAATCGAGGTATTGAATCTCTGCGATGGGTCTCAGTCCTCTCATGGCGGCTCCAATCCCTTCTCCAATGATGCTCCATTCTCTGATTCCTTTATCGGTTACACGTAATTCGCCAAACTTTTCTTGCAAACCGGAGAATCCTTGATTCACGTCGCCAATTTTCCCAACGTCTTCACCAAAGGCAAAAATACGAGGGTCGCGTTCCATGTTTGCTTCAAAGCATGCTCTAACTACTTGATATCCATCAACTTGTTCGTCGCTGGTTTCTAACGGGATATGAGGAACTTTGAAGACACTTTCTTTGCTATCGGAATACAATTTAGAACTGTAACGATCATGGTTATCGTCTATGAATTTTTTATGATAATCAAGAAGCGCTTGTTTTTGTGCTTGAGTATTATGGATAGTTACCCTCAACGATTGATTAATGGCAGTTCCCAAATCTCGTCTGATGGGGTCATTAATAGACAACAATTGTTCTCTGATAGCAGACAACTCCGAAGGAGCGATTTGAGAAGTAATGAGTTGTGTAAGAACTTGGGCAAAAGACTGTATGTCTATTTTGATATCGGAAACAAAATCTGACCATGCTGCCTTTTGCATTTGTTTAACTTCGTTCAAAGCAGATGCCTCAAGTGCTTCCAATGATTCAACGGTGCACAATCCGTTTTCAATGATCCATTGGCGCATCTGGGTGATACAATCAAATTCTATTTCCCAATCGAGACGTTCTTTTGTTTTATATCGTTCGTGACTTCCAGAAGTTGAGTGACCTTGTGGTTGAGTAACTTCAGTAACGTGAACTAAGACGGGGGTGTGTTTGGTTCGGCAAACATCTGCGGCTTGCTTATAAACATTGCAAAGTTCTGCGTAATTCCATCCACGAGCGGTAAAAATTTCCATTCCTACGCCTTTATCGTTGGTTTGGAATCCACTCATGATGGCAGAAATGTTCTCTTTTGCGGTTTGATATTTTGCGGGGACAGAAATTCCGTATCCATCGTCCCAAACGCTCATCAACATGGGCACTTGCATGACGCAAGCGGCGTTCATAACTTCCCAGAAAATACCTTCCGAAGTTGAAGCATTTCCGATGGTACCAAAGGCGATTTCTTTTCCTTGGGATGAAAAATCGCTCATGTTATGAAGAGCAGGGTTCTCTTTGTACAGCTTAGATGCGAGAGCCAAACCCAACAAACGAGGCATTTGACCGGCGGTTGGAGAAATATCAGCAGAGACATTGAATCTATCGCTTTGACTGAGCCAATTTCCTTGATCATCAAGCAATCGGGTAGCGTAATGTCCGTTCATGCTACGCCCGCCGGAGGCAGGTTCTTTCTCTACCGAAGCATGTGCATATAGTTGAGCAAAAAACTTTTGAACGTCTGAAAGTCCCAAAGCGAACATAAAAGTTTGATCTCTGTAATAGCCACTTCGCCAATCACCCTTTTCGAAAACTTTGGCCATGGCTACTTGTGCCACTTCTTTACCGTCACCAAAGATTCCAAATTTGGCTTTACCGGTCAACACTTCCTTCCTACCAATAAGGGAAGCGTGACGACTTTGAAAAGCAATTTTATAATCGGAAAGTACGGTTGAAACGAATTCTTCCTGAGTAATGTCTGCTGATTTTGTTGCCACTTCTTGCATTACTGCAAAGATACGAAAAAATATACCCTAACTTTGTACATCACCATGCCTGAATTCCAACTAGTATCCAATTTTGAACCCAAAGGTGATCAGCCAGATGCCATAAAACAGCTGGTTCAAGGAATTGAAAATGGACAAAGGGCACAAACCCTATTGGGAGTCACTGGTTCTGGAAAAACCTTTACCATCGCGAATGTAATAGAGCAGGTAAATAGACCTATTTTAGTTCTGTCACATAATAAAACGCTGGTGGCCCAATTATACGGTGAGTTCAAACAGTTCTTCCCTAATAATGCGGTTGAATATTTCGTGAGCTACTATGATTATTATCAACCCGAAGCATTCATTCCTACCACCAATACCTACATCGAGAAAGACCTTGGCATCAATGATGAAATAGAGAAAATGCGTTTAAGAACCGTTTCGACTCTTCTTTCAGGTAGGCGTGATGTAATTGTTGTAGCTTCTGTGAGTTGTATTTATGGTGCTGGAAACCCTTCAGATTATGAAAATACCATTATTCGCTTGAGCGAAGGGATGCATATTTCTCGTCAACAATTGTTGTATCGATTGGTGGAGAGTTTGTATTCTCGAACCACCGTCGAATTTAAAAGAGGTACTTTTAGAGTTAAAGGTGATACAGTTGATGTGCATTTGGCGTACAACGACTTTGCATACCGCATCAGTTTCTTTGGGGATGAAATTGAGGAGATTTACAGTTTTGAACCAGAAACTGGCAGAAAGATTGATTCACTGCTAGATTGTGCCATCTATCCCGCTCAAATTTATGTTTCGCCGAGAGATCGTTTGCAAGATGTAATTTACAAAATTCAAGATGATTTGGTACTTCAAATGGAATTCTTCCAACAGCAACAGCGATTTTTAGAAGCTAAGCGCCTCGAGGAACGGGTGAATTTTGACCTTGAGATGATTCGCGAATTGGGTTATTGCAACGGTATTGAAAATTACTCCAGGTATTTTGATCGCAGAAATCCAGGCGATAGGCCGTTCTGTTTGTTGGATTATTTTCCGAAGGACTTTTTATTGGTGGTGGACGAAAGTCACGTAACCATCCCGCAAATTCGCGCCATGTATGGCGGCGATAGAAGTAGAAAAATCAATTTGGTTGAATACGGATTTCGATTGCCGGCTGCTATGGATAATCGCCCTCTGCAATTTGAAGAGTTTTATACCATAGTTAATCAATCAATTTATGTAACTGCAACTCCAGCTGAATTTGAGATCGTAGAATCAGAAGGCGTTATTGTGGAGCAGTTGATTCGTCCCACGGGATTGCTCGATCCAGAAATTGAAGTACGTCCTTTAGATACTCAAGTGGATGACTTGATTGGTGAAATTGACGAACGCATCAAGATGGGGGATAGGATTTTAGTAACTACGTTGACTAAAAGAATGGCCGAAGAATTATCAAAGTATTTGGCAAAACTCAACATCAAAGTGGGTTACATCCACTCCGAAGTAAAAACACTGGAAAGGGTTGAAATTCTTCGAAACCTGCGTCTTGGCGGAATTGATGTTTTGATTGGAGTCAATTTGCTCCGCGAAGGATTGGATTTACCGGAAGTTTCTTTGGTTGCGATTATGGATGCAGACAAAGAGGGATTTTTACGAAGTGTTACAAGTTTGGTTCAAACCATTGGTCGTGCTGCGCGAAATGACCGAGGAAAGGTGATTATGTATGCCGATAAAATCACGAAGAGTATGGAAATAACCATTCGTGAAACCAACCGTCGAAGGGAAAGACAAATGGAATACAATACGGAACACGGCATTACTCCAAGGACGGTCAGAAAAACGCGCGAAGAGATTTTCAAACAAACATCGGTAGCAGATTCTATGGCATCTGACAACGATAAAGCGTATAAAGTTTTCCTAGAAGACTCGGGAGCGTTGGCTGCAGATCCTATCGTTCAATTTATGGATAAGAATGCATTGCAGAAAGCCATCCAAAAGACGGAAAAAGACATGTACAAAGCCGCCAAAAATATGGAGTTTATGGAAGCTGCTCGCTTAAGAGATGAGTTGGATGCGATGAAATTAAAACTTCAGGAAGTTTAAAATTCCTTCACTGTGATTTCAGCACTGCGCACATCGCTGATGCAGAAAAAGCCAGCAACTCCTCGTTCCATGTTTTTATTCAAAGGAATGATGTTGGACTGAATATTTACAGGGGGAGTAGCAAATAAGCCGCCATTGTTACGTTCATTCACAATCAAATTGAACCAGAAAAATGCCTCCAGAGTGATGGAATGTACTTCAATACGAACTCTTTCTCCCTCTCTGTAAGGCCTTAAAAATTGGTTGATTCCTGAAAATCTAATTGGGTAGATAAATAAACCACCGTCTTGTCCATTTGAGTTATTTCCCATGTCTTGAGAGATGTTCAAATTCCTAATATCGTTTAGAAAGGTATCATTTCTGAAAGTTTTTACCCAATAGAAGTTACCCATTCCAGGTAAATCATTGGCAAAAAGTTCTACGTATTTACCTGAGTCGATGAATGGGGGACCATTTCCTTCTACCGGTACTGCGCGTAAACTGTCTATAGCGCTTACAGTTGGATTCAATCTACAAGCACTGATAAGAGTATCACCACGATGAATGATGATTAAGGCGTATTGTCTGCCTACTTGAAAAGTATCCCCAGTAGAGGGTTTGGGTGTCCATTCATATACACCGCTATCTTTATGTATGAATGGAAAAATTTTGAAATTGCTGGCGCTAGTATCTGCAATAAGTACCGTTGCATCGGAAATAAAGGGCTCAGTTCCCGGTGAAGCAAAATATGGAATACTTTCCGTGAGTTTGATGGTTTGGGTAGTATCTAGGTTGTTTACAAAAGCATCAACTACGATTTTCTTTTGTTTTTGGTCAACGTTTACGTCAATGATGTCTTCGCATGAAGTTGATAAAAATACAAATGCAGATAATATGAATATCGATCTAAGTAATTTCATGTTAGTTCCATTTAAAATTGTAAGAAATAGCAGGCACAATGCTGCCAATAACGCTGAATTGGATGGCTTTATTCATGCCCGTATTTTCGTGATTGGTTGAGAAATATATGGAGAATGGGTTTCTTCTGTTGTAGGCATTGTAAACTGAGAACACCCAGTTGGTTTCCCATTTGCCTTTCTTCTTTTTGGTGTAAGTAGCTGACAAATCAAGTCTGTGGTAATAGGGATTGCGAATATTGTTGCGCGCATTGCTACCAGCATCAGGCACAGTGTAACCTTGCACGGTATATTGACCAGTGTAAAAGGTGGTTGGTGTACCTGAGCTCAATACAAAGTTGGCCGCAAAGTCCCAAGTTTTATTGTGCTGATATTGTGCTACAACGTATAGATTGTGCAGTCTGTCAAACCTGCTTGGGTACCATTCGTTGTCATTGATTCCGTTGGATTGTCTTTCACTTCTTGAAAGTGTATAGCTAATCCATCCAGTTAATTTACCTGTGCTCTTTTTCAAGTAAGCTTCCAAGCCGTAGGCTCTTCCTACGCCGTTGATCAACTCTCCTTCAAGATATTCGTTGAGCAAAAGGTTGGCACCATCCACATAGTCTACTTGATTTTGAAGGTCTTTATAGTAAGTTTCGAAGGAGCTCTCGAATTCATATCCCCCGAGAGTGAAATTCTTAAAATACCCAATGGTGTATTGATCTGCCAATTCGGGTTTAATGTTGTTTGTAGAAAGTGACCACACATCAAAAGGAACGCTTGCTGCGGTGTTCGAAATGAGGTGGAGATACTGTACCATACGGTTATATCCACCTTTGATGGATGCAGATTTATTCAATTGATATTTGAATCCCAAACGAGGTTCAGGGTTGATGTAATTGGTAATTACTTCATTGTCACCGGCTTGCCAAACGGAATCCACAAATCTTCTCTGACCAGGTGCAAATGGTTCGCGGTAGGTGTAAACATTGCTTTTGCCCAAATACAAGAATTGACTGATTCTTAGTCCAACACGAAGAGAAAATCTTCCGGTACTGTTAAAATCTTCTGTTAAGTAGACCGCATTTTCCAACCCAAATTTATCGGGTAAGCTAAAATTATTGGAGCCCAAACTATTTTTTGCAATGGCATTTCCAGGACGAAGAATATAATAAGTACTTTGAAAACCAGCTCCCAATTCATTTTTAGGATTGAGGTAATATTTTACATCTGATTTAATGCTGTTGTTAAAGATATATGAAGTCCAGTTAAAGCTGAGGTCATCGCCGTTTGAGAACTCTAAATTATATCGGTATCTGCTGTAATAATAAGTAAGGTTAGAAAATAAGCGTTTGTTGAAAACATGATTCCAACGGGCAGTTACAGTATTGTTGCCCCATTTTACACCAAAGGCATCTGCGGCATAAAAAATATCATCGCCAGCATAGGAAGATATAAAAAAACGGTTGCGTTTGTTTTGGTAGTTGAACTTAGTGGTTAAATCATAAAAATAGAATTGACTACCTTTCAAATCTTCATTCAAAAAGGGAGCTGCTAAAACGTCGATGTAACTTCTTCTTCCAGAAACTAAAAAGCTGGCTTTGTTTTTCAACAAAGGCCCTTCGAGAGTCAATCTCGAAAATATGGTACCTACACCACCACTGCCTTGGTAGGTTTTATTGTTCCCATCTTTGGTAGTAACGTCTAAAACGGAACTCAATCTTCCCCCGTAGTTAGATGGGATTCCGCCTTTAATGAGTTGCACGTCTTTAACTGCATCTGGATTGAAAATACTGAAAAAACCAAATAAGTGGGCAGAGTTAAATACTGGAGCATCATCCATCAAAACTAAGTTTTGATCAATAGATCCACCTCTAACATTAAATCCAGAGGCGCCTTCACCTACTGTAGTTACACCGGGTAGAAGTTGAATGCTTTTAATAACATCTGCCTCCCCAAGAAAAGCAGGTATTTTTTTAATAACTTTTCCAGAAAGGGATTGCGTTGAAATGTCAATCTTTTTTACGTTGTCATTTTTCTTAGCTCTTACATTAACCTCTCCAATGTCTTCTGCTTTAGGAGCTAGTTCAATGTTGAGTTCTAAGTTTTTAGTAAGATTGATGCTTAGTATTTTTGGTTCAAAATCAGAAGAGTTTACTCTGAAGTTGTAGGTGCCCGTTTTTAAAGTTATGCTGTAGAAACCATAACTATTGGAACTGACAGTGGCTCCTGAGATAATTTCGGTTATTTGGACACCTTTGATGGATTCTCCATTCAAACTGTCTTTAACAAAACCGCTCAAAGTAAAAGATTGCCCGAATGCCGAATTAACAAAAGGGACAGAAAATAAAATAAATGTTGCAACAAAAGTCTTAAGAATCCTCATACATGCGCTCAAGGCGTGCAAAAGTAACCCTTAAGGGACTTTGAAAGTTTTGGAAACGAGGAAAATAGCGAAAAATCCGCTGAAATTAGGCTCTATCGTTCATTCTAACAAAGGGGCGTGGAGCAGCACCTGTGTAGATTTGACGGGGGCGTGCAATAGGTTGCTTGTCTGTGCGCATTTCCTGCCACTGTGCAATCCAACCAGGTAAACGTCCCAAAGCAAATAGAACGGTAAAGAAATCGGTTGGGAAACCTAAAGCTCTGTATATGATACCCGAGTAGAAATCAACGTTCGGGAACAGTTTACGTTCTACGAAATAAGGATCATTCAGGGCTGCTTCTTCCAATTTCTTGGCAATTTCTAGAATAGGGTCGTTTACACCCAATTTAGCAAGAACATCGTCACATGCTTTCTTAATGATTTTAGCACGTGGGTCGAAGTTTTTGTATACACGGTGCCCGAATCCCATCAAACGGAAAGGATCGTTTTTATCTTTTGCTTTATTGATGTATTTTTCAACATCTCCGCCGTCATTCTTAATGTCTTCTAACATTTCCAATACCTCTTGGTTTGCACCTCCGTGCAAAGGACCCCAAAGAGCGTTGATACCTGCAGAAATACTGCTATATAAGTTTGCTTGAGAACTTCCTACCACACGAACGGTGCTTGCAGAGCAGTTTTGTTCGTGGTCAGCGTGCAAGATGAGCAATTTATTCATTGCATCCACAATAACTGGGTCAGCCATATAGCTAGGATCAGCAACTTGACCAAATGTCATGTTCAAGAAGTTGGTCACATAATCCAATTTATTATTAGGGTATACCAAAGGGTGTCCGTTGCGCTTTTTGTAAATCATAGCGCAGATGGTTGGCATTTTAGCCATCAAACGAATGATGGTTCTTTTTACTGCTTCTTCTGGGCGGTTAGGATCTAAAGATTTTGGATAATAAAGACTCAACGAAGAAATCATGCTGCTCAACTGTCCCATGGGGTGACTACCCGTTGGGAATGCTTTGAACATTGCTTCTAACCCTTCATTTACCAATGTATGTTCAGAAATTTTAGCTTCAAACTCTGATAATTGTTCAGCTGTTGGAAGTTCTCCATTCAGGATTAAGTAAGAAACTTCCAAAAAGCTACAATTAGCAGCCAAATCTTCAATGTCGTAGCCTCTGTGGCGAAGAATACCCAATTCACCATCCAAGAAGGTAATTCCACTGGTGGTAGCACCGGTATTTTTAAAACCAGAGTCTAAGGTAATATATCCGGTTAAGTCGCGTAATTTTCCAATATCAATGGCTTTTTCGCCCTCTGAACCAGTGATTACGGGTAATTCAAACTCGTTTCCTTCTAAGATGATTTTGGCTTTTTCTGACATATTCTTTGGTGAATTTCTAGGTTTTTACAAATATACTTTAATTTGATTGGGCTTCCAACTCTTCATAGCCTTTTGCGGTTAATTGAAAACGGGTTTGAAGAATTTGATCAACATTAAAAGTGAGTCGTTGATTGTTTGACAGGTCAAGAGCTTTAACATATCGATAGTGCAATAATTGCTTCACAATATCTATTACAACAGGTCGACTGAGATCAATTTCTTCGACGACTTGCTGTAAAGTTTCGACGTGAATCAAACGACTCATCACCAACAGTTCGTCTTTCCCAATTTCAATCATGGAATTACCCGTGATTTTCAGGCCTCATTTGAGGGAAGAACAACACCTCTTGAATGGATGCTTGATTGGTCAACATCATGGTTAAACGATCAATACCCACACCCAATCCGCTGGTTGGTGGCATACCGTATTCCAAGGCACGAATAAAGTCGTGATCCATCGCCATAGCTTCATCATCTCCTCTTTCTGCCAATACCAATTGTTCTTCAAACCGTTCCTTTTGGTCTATAGGATCATTTAACTCTGTGTAGGCGTTGGCAATTTCTTTTCCATTTACAAACAGTTCGAAACGCTCAACCAAACCAGCTTTGCTGCGGTGTTTTTTGGTTAAAGGACTCATTTCGATGGGATAATCAGTGATGAATGTAGGCTGAATTAAATGTTTCTCAGCAGTAGCCCCGAAGATCTCATCTATCAATTTCCCATATCCCATTTTGGATGTTATTTCACATCCAATACTCTTTGCGAAATCACCCAACTCCTGTTCAGTTTTTCCTTCAATATTAAATCCGCTGTATTTCAAAATGGCTTCTGCCATAGTCAATCTTTGGTATGGACGAGCAAAGCTGATTTCATTTTCTCCAACAACGGCAGTAGTTGTTCCGTTAACGTCATTGGCACATTTTTCAATCATTTCTTCAACAAAATCCATCATCCAATAATAGTCTTTGTAGGCTACATAGATTTCCAATCCTGTAAATTCAGGGTTGTGGGTTCTGTCAATACCTTCATTTCTGAAGTTTTTTGCAAATTCGTAAACACCATCAAATCCGCCCACAATCAATCTCTTCAAATAAAGTTCATTGGCAATTCTCAAATACAATTTCATGTCTAGAGCATTGTGGTGTGTCTCGAAGGGGCGCGCTGTTGCTCCGCCATGTACCGCTTGCAATGTGGGTGTTTCAACCTCTAAATATCCGCGATCATTGAAAGTATTTCTCAACGACTGAATGATTCTGGTTCTTTTTAGGAATATTTCTTTGTGCTGAGGATTTACTACTAGATCCACATAGCGCATGCGGTAGCGTGCCTCAGGATCAGTGAAAGCATCAAATACAACGCCGTCTTTTTCTTTCGGAAGTGGAAGTGGATTTAAGCACTTAGAAAGCAATTTGAACGACTGTACATGTAGAGTAGTCTCTCCAGTTTGAGTGCTGAATACATATCCCTCGAAACCAAGAATATCGCCAATATCGAGGAGTTTTTTAAATACGGTATTGTACAATTCTTTGTCTTCACCAGGACAAACTTCGTCTCGGTTAATGTAAACTTGAATTTTGGAGGTGCTATCTTGAATTACTGCAAATGCAGCCTTGCCCATGATGCGTCTAGCCATCATTCTACCGGCAATTACGGTATGTTTGAATTTCTCAGGATTCGACGGAAATTCATTTTTAATTTCATCGGCAGTGGTGTTTACCGGAAATAGTTCAGCAGGGTAGGGATCAATGCCCAATGCACGCAATTCGTCAAGCGATTGACGACGAAGCAGTTGTTGTTCGTTAAAAGAAGGTTCCATGAATCAGCTGCAAAGTTAACCTTCAGAATCTTCTGATGAAGGATCTTTAGCTGCTTTTTTTGGAAAAACTATTTTTACCGATGGAAGTTCAAACTGATTTCGAGCAATCAATAGGGTTGCAACACCTACAGTAATGCATGCATCTGCAAAATTCCAGATGGGGGCGAAGAACACAAAATGCTCCCCACCACTGAAAGGAATCCATTCTGGCAATACGCCTTCCCAAAGGGGCGCATAGAACATGTCTACTACATGTCCTTCAAACCAACTTGCAACGTAACCATTAATATCGTCAAAAATGACGCCGTAAAACACTGAATCAATGATGTTTCCGATGGCTCCTGTTAATATTAATGATATGGAAAAAATCAACCCAAACGGACTTTTTTCGCGAATCATGGCTTTCAGATAGAAGAATCCGAAAATAGAAACTGCGATTCGGAAGAAGGTGAGAAATAGTTTCCCTACTTTTCCTCCGCCGAACAGAGTGATACCGTAGGCCATGCCGTCATTTTCAATGAAATAAATCTTAAACCAGTCTCCAAATAAAGGGTATGTTTCACCATAAACGAAATGGGTTTTTACGTACACTTTAATGATTTGATCAATGAGAAGTCCAACGAATACGACAGACAATGCAATTGTCCAAGCCTTTTTAGGGGCGATATTGTTAAAAAACGACATATTCAACTTACCTGCGGTTCTTCGCTTCAACCGTTTCAGTGGTGTGTGGAACCACTCTCAATCTTTCAGCAGGAATCAATTTTCCGGTAGTTTTACAAATGCCGTATGTTTTGTTGTGAATACGAACCATTGCAGCTTCCAAACTTTTGATGAATTTCAATTGGTGTGCAGCCAATTGATTTATTTTTTCCTTTTCAGCGGTTTCAGCGCCATCGTCAAGGGTTAAATAATTATTGTTTGTTGAATCGGTGCCATTTTCATTGCCTGACTTCAGCTGACCTTGAAGTGTTTTAAATTCCTCTTTTGCTCGGTCTAATTTTGCTTGTATCAAGTTTTTGAATTCTTCTAATTCTTCGTCGTTGTAGCGAGTTTTTTCTTTTTCCATAGGTTTAAAGAGTTATGCTTTTTGGATATCTATAAATACCTCAGTTTCATAAACATCGGTAGCGTGTGTGGTACAATTATCGTTAAACTCAATTTTTATTGCAAGTACTTCTTTACAAATATAATCGTAAAATGCTACTATACTGTTAACAACATGCTCCTCAGCTTTATATTGAACACTGATTTTATCGGTTACCTCAAAATCAGATTCTTTTCTGATATTTTGAATTCTATTAACCAATTCTCTTGCAATACCTTCTTGTAAAAGTGCTTCAGAAATATGAATATCTAGAGCCACTGTAATATCGCCTTCATTAGCTACCAACCAACCCGGCATATCTTGAGCGCTTATCTCTACATCCGTTAGGTTGATTTTTACTTCGCCCAACTCAGGTAAAGTTATGCAGATCTCACCATTACTCTCTAATACGGTAATTTCGTTAGGTCCAAAAGCTGCGATTAACTCAGCCGCCTTCTTCATATGTGGACCTAATTGCTTTCCGAGGGACTTAAAATTGGGCTTAACCCTTTTAACTAGAAGTTGATTGTCAGCCGCTAAAAATTCAATCTCTTTAACGTTGACTTCAGATTTGATGATATCAGAAACATTCACCAATTCTTGTTGCATTTTTTCAGACAAAGCTGGAATTAAAACCTTCTGAAGGGGCTGCCTAACCTTAATTTTTTCTTTCTTTCTCAACGATAATACCAAGGAGCAAACCCTTTGCGCTTTTTCCATTTGAGATTCTAAGAGCGGATCGATGATTTCTGGGTTGTATTTGGGCCAATCACTCAGGTGAACGGATTGAATGTCTAAATTACGTGGTGCATTTAATGCCTTAAACAACCATTCTGCGAAGAATGGTGCAACGGGTGACATTAGCCTAGATACGGTTTCCAAACAAACAAAAAGGGTATCATAAGCCGCTTGTTTTTCGGCGTTCATTTCACCCTTCCAAAAGCGACGACGAGACAATCTAACAAACCAGTTGCTTAGTTGTTCTCCTACAAACTCTTCGATGGCTCTTGATGCTCTGGTAGGGTCGTAATCATTTAAAGATTCTTCAACCTCCTTCACCAATGAATGAAGTTTACTCAAAATCCAACGATCTAATTCTGTGCGTTGGTCTGTAGAAATTTCGTTTTTTTCAGAATATTTATAACTGTCTATGTTCGCGTAAATTGCAAAGAACGAATAAGTATTGTACAAGGTTCCTAAAAACTTCCTCTGAGATTCAACAACCCCTTCAAGGTCGAATTTAAGATTGTCCCAAGGTTGCGAATTGGTAGACATATACCATCTTACGGCATCAGCACCATATTTCTCTACGGTGCTAAACGGATCAACAGCATTCCCCAATCGTTTGCTCATTTTGTTTCCGTGCTTATCGAGCACCAATCCGTTGGCAATGACATTCTTAAAGGCAACTTCATCAAAGAGCATTACCCCCAAAGCATGAAGTGTAAAGAACCATCCTCTGGTTTGGTCAACTCCTTCAGCTATAAAGTCGGCTGGGAAGTTTTTCTTAAAAACATCTTCATTTTCAAACGGCCAATGCCATTGAGCATAGGGCATCGCCCCGCTGTCAAACCACACATCAATCAGATCTGATTCTCGCTTCATGGGTTTGCCGGATGAACTTACCAAAGTAATTTCATCTACAAAGGGTCTGTGCAAATCAAAATTTGCAGTATCAACTGATTGATTCAGTTTTAGAAGTTCATTGGCTTTCTTAATTTCATGTACAAGTTCTTCTAAACTGCCAATGCAAATTTCTTCAGTTTGGTCTTCAGTTCTCCAGATAGGAAGTGGGGTTCCCCAATATCTAGATCTGCTCAAGTTCCAATCTACCAAGTTTTCCAACCAATTACCAAATCTACCTTCTCCTGTACTTTTTGGTTTCCAATTGATGGTTTTGTTTAATTCAACCATTCTGTCTTTTACCGCAGTAGTCTTGATGAACCAACTTTCTAACGGATAGTAAAGTATTGGCTTATCAGTTCTCCAACAATGGGGGTAAGAGTGTTCGTATTTTTCAACTTTGAATGCTTTATTCTCTGTCTTAAGTTTGATGGATATTCTTTCATCAACACTCAAATATTTATCTCTACCTTGTTTTTGCGCTTGCTCTAGTTTTTCTGAATCTGTTAAATAAGCTTCTTTCACATATTCTCCTGCAAAATCAACTACATCTTCAACAAATTTCCCTTCTCTATTAACCAAAGTTAAACTACCGATGCCGTTCTGTTTTGCCACTCTGAAGTCATCAGAACCAAAACTAGGGGCAATATGAACTATACCAGTTCCGTCTTCGGTACTTACGAAATCTCCCAAGATCACCCTAAAAGCATCGCCATCAGTGGGCTGTGCATAGGGAAGAAGTTGCTCGTATTTAACACCGGCTAGGTTTTTTCCTAATTCAGATTTTATTTTTTTCCAGGGGATGTTTTTATCTCCTTTGTTATAAGCACTAAAATCACCATTTTCATTCTCGGGAGTAAAATATTTGTTCACTAGGGCCGTTGCCAATGTCACTTTTACAAGATCTCCGGTATATGGATTAAATGTTTCAATGGTTGAATATTCAATTTTTGCACCTACCGCAAGGGCTGTATTGGATGGAAGCGTCCACGGAGTGGTTGTCCAAGCCAAAAAGTACTCATCTTGAGTTCCTGTGCGCTTAAATTGAGCAACAATGGTGGTATCTTTAACCATTTGGTATGTACCGGGTTGGTTCAATTCGTGCGAACTCAAACCTGTTCCTGCCGCTGGTGAAAACGGTTGAATGGTGTGTCCTTTGTACAACAAACCCTTATCATAGAGCTTTTTTAAAAGGTTCCAAAGGGTCTCTATATATGAATTTTCATAGGTGACATAGGGATTATCAAGATCCACCCAAAAGCCAATTCTTTTGGTGAGGTCATCCCATTTATCTTTAAATTCAAGTACATCTTTACGGCATTCTTTGTTGTAATCAGCCACAGAGATTTTAGTGCCAATATCGTCTTTGCGAATCCCTAAGCGTTTTTCTACTTGCAATTCTATGGGTAATCCGTGAGTGTCCCAACCCCCTTTTCTTTCAACTCTGTATCCTTGTAAGGTTTTATAGCGACAAAAGATATCTTTCATGGCTCTTGCCATCACGTGGTGAATACCGGGCATTCCGTTGGCAGATGGAGGTCCTTCAAAGAAGGTAAATGACTTATCTGCTGGGCGAGAATCAACGCTCTTTTGGAAGATTTTTTCATCTTCCCAGAACTTTAGGATTTCACGCTCTATTTCAGGCCAATTCAGTTGTGATAGAGTAGAATACATGGAATTACGTAAAACTGCAAAAATACGTGATTTTGACCCAAAAGAAAAGGCCGCTTATTTGAAGCGGCCCTTTCGTGAAATCAATATTTTAATTGATAATGAATCAGTTATTCAACCACCAATTTGGTAGAACCCATTCCATTTTCAAATTGCATAGAAATCATGTAAATACCTGCAGGTAAATCTAAAGTGTACTCATTGTGATTTCCTGTAACATTCAATGAACGAACTTTTTGTCCGTTGATATTTCTGATTTCTGCGCTCAACAAGTTGTTGTTTTCCCAATTGTTGTGAAGAGTTAGGTGATTTTTAGCTGGGTTTGGAGCAACCGTAACGTTAGAAGCCCAGTTAATTTTGTTAATACCTACGCTTTCTACTAAGCCCATAGCTACCGCCATACGAGGTGAAAAATAACGTTGCAAACTGTCAATAAATAACAACGCACGACTCTTACTCATATAGGGATTTGTAGCTTTTGCACCAGCCAAAATTGCATCAACTGGATAGAATTGTTTAGGCAACATTTTGATAGCGGCAGTATCCCACCACTCGTATGGTCCTGAAGCGTTTACCAAACCTACAATAGGATATAAACCATCAATACCGTTATTTACTTTATTCACTGCACGGGTATAATCATCCATTACCTTTCCTTTGAATACATCGTTGTTTCCAAATTTATCGGCACGGTCCATTACATCGTATCCACCAGAAACTTCAACTACTTGAAGGGTGGTACCTGGTACGTTGACCATTCCTGTGGTGTATGGAGCAAATGGATCATTCACTGAATGTGACCACAACATTGGGATTTCACCTTTTTCTAACCAAGATGTATCTCCTAATGCACCTCCAATTTGGAAGGCTATTTTTGCATCGTCTGATGTATGTCCAGGAGTGTTAACCATATTAAATGGGCCGCCTTGTGGAGTAGGAACGGTGATTCCACCATATCCATAACGATCTCCCCAAATAGCATCCATTACCATTGCTGCACCTGTGCTTGGGTTTCTAAATTTATCAATTACAATTTCGCTCTGACGATCTAAAGCAGCATAAGCCGAAGTGATGTAAGAACCTGTTCCTTGTCCACCAACGCAATATTTGGTAGTGTCAACACCAAATGTATTACCAAACGCTGAAACGTTTTCTTTCCACCAACGAATGCAAGAGTGTAAATCTTGAACACCTTTATAAGCCGCGTTGATGATAGTGCTACGACGAACATTTTCATCTAAAGAGCGAGGATCCCACCCTTGACGGTAAGCAATAGATGCAACAACATAACCTTTACGTGCAAATTCATAGCACATTTCAACAGTGGCACTGTCGTCTTTCGCACCTGTTGGTGTGTTATTGATGTATCTGGGTAAGAAACTACCAGTATGTAGATAGATAATTAACGGAC
>JACCDG010078868.1_pt1 | contig 41979 bp, 39 predicted proteins | sample 7442471 | NCBI WGS metagenome assembly JACCDG01 (sample SAMN15323444, study PRJNA562643) | freshwater metagenome | isolation source: river surface water | place: USA:Blue River Watershed | collected 2017-08-17
AAGCTACAAACCAGGAAGCTCGCACAGCAACAAAAAATTCAAGTAGCAGTAAGCGGACGCCAATCGTGAAATCAACTGCCGAACTCACGCTTACACTCAGTGCGCCCGATACGGTATACGTAAATCAACCAGTGTCATTCTTCACAACCGCAACAGGACCGGGACGGGATATTGTGAATTCCCTCGTATATACCTGGAACTTCGGTGACACGCATGCTGGTGAAGGAAAAGCTCCCACGCACACGTATGTATATCCTGGAGAGTATCTTGTCGTGGTGAATGCGAAGTATGGCAAACATGACGTAACCATTGAGAAGGTGCTCACCGTGCTTTCTGTCGGTGTTTCAGTATCGCGAACACGAGATGGTGACATTGTCCTCACTAACACTGCTCCACAAGAGATTGATATTTCGGGGTATACGCTTACGGGGACTCAGTCACTTGTGCTTCCTCCACATACACGACTTATGAAAGGGGGTTCAATCACTATTGCGAAGGAGCGTGTCATCCCTAAAGGCATTGGTATGGTTGCGCTCTATGACAGAGACAGAGCTATTCTTGCGAGTGATGTAGGGAATCAAAAAATTACATCCCCTCTCGGCACGCCATCACTCAGTATGGGTGTCGTGCCGTCTGTGCGTACACAACCACAAGCCGTCCTTGGTGCCCGAACATCTTCACAACCGTCACCAAGTACCAAGAGTATGAATGATGAGAAGGGTGAGGTAGCTGGGACTTCGACACTCGTTAGTGGTCTTACGATACCTGTCTATGCAGCTGATGGTTCTGTAGAAGGGGAGCAAAAAAAGAGTAATACGTTGCCGTATCTCGGGCTCGTGCTCGTGCTTGTTGCTGCCATAGTGCTTCTCTATCGTCACCCACAAGGAGCGGGTGGCAAATAGTCGCATCGCATGCACATTTGGGGTATAGTGACCCCAATTACTATGGAGAAACAGCAAAAACTCATTCTGGTGACAGGTGGTGCAGGTTTTGTGGGGTCACATCTCTGTGAGCGTCTTGTTCGTGATGGTCATCGTGTCATTTCGCTCGATAATTATTCCACTGGTTCACCAGCGAACCATGTCCTTGGGGTTGAATACCGCACAGGGCATACAAAAGATATTTCAGTACATATTCCTGAAGTCCCTCAAGTTGTTTTTCATCTTGGTGAATATGCCCGTACAGAGAAGAGTTTTGAAGATGTCGAACTCGTATGGGATCAAAATAAAATAGGTACACTTGCCGTACTCGAGTTTATTCGCCGAACAAAAGCTAAACTTATCTATGCAGGTTCATCGACAAAGTTCGCTGATGATGGCGCTGGAAAGGATCAGAGTCCGTATGCTTGGTCTAAGGCAACAAATACTGAACTCGTAAAGAATTACGGTGCATGGTTTGGTATCAAGTATGCAATTACGTATTTCTACAACGTATATGGACCTCGGGAGATGTCAGGTTCATTTGGTACACTCATAAAAATTTTCTCTGAACTCTATAAAAATGGGCAGCCACTTACTATTGTGTCTCCAGGTACCCAAGTACGTAACTTTACACATGTCGACGATATTATCGACGGACTCGTTCTTGTTGGTGAAAAGGGGGAGGGTGACGAGTTCGGTATTGGGTGCCCCGATGCGTATAGCATTCGTGAGGTTGCGGAGATGTTTGGTGGAGAGATACTCATGATGCCTGAGCGCAAAGGTAATCGTATGACATCAAGAGTACATTCAGAACGGACTCAATCTCTTGGATGGAATGCGAAGCGTAGGCTTCCCAAATATATCGAGAAACTTAAATTAGAACTTGGAACAGTAGAAAAGAAAGAACAGCGTGTTCTTGTTTTTACGACGACGTTTTATCCCGATCATGGAAAAGCAGAAGAAGCATTGTGTGATGTGATGCGGTCTATGCCGAACGTAGAGTTTGATGTCATTACAACAAAATTTTCAAAGCAGGGCAGTGAAGCAACACCCCCTGCCTCAAATGTGAGAGTTCACCGTGTTGGATTTGGTACAGTTGCTGATAAGTATCTTCTCCCGGTATTCGGAGCACGCATCGCACGTACACTTATGCGTGAGCGTTCGTATACATTTATCTGGGCACTTTTTGCAAGTTACGGTGCTCTTGGTGCTCTCGTCGCGCGTATCGGGAGACGCTTGCCACTCCTCGTCACCATTGCCGATCAGAAGCTTGGAAATATTCCGTTCCACATTCGTTTTGTACTCGGCCATATCCTTGGACGTGCTGATCAAATTTATGCGGATGATACCTACGAAGCACGGTCAGCGGTAACACTTGCGCGGAGAGCCGCACTCGTTCGCTCTATTGGTGAAGGTGATGCTTTTGCAAATCAGATTCGGTTTACCTACAGTACGTTCCTTCGTAACCGAACCAACTCATGAAGTACAATCGTGTCATAATTTTTTCTACTGACGATCACTTGTATCCTGCAGGAGGTGCTGAACAAGCGATGGGAAACATCACTGAACGTTTGCCGCACATAGAGTTCGATCTTATTTGTGCAAAACTTCGAAAGGGATCTGTGTCGTACGAACAAGTAAATAATGTCCATATCCATCGTATTGGATTTGGTATTCCTAAGGTTGATGGTTTCATCCTGGCACTCTTCGGTCATTTCTATGCATATAGGCTTATGAAGAAGCATTCGTACGATCTCATGTGGTCAATTATGGCTAGTTACGGTGCTTTTTCAGCAGTACGAGTAAAGAAAAAATTTGCAATTCCATTTCTCCTTACCTTACAAGAAGGAGATGCATTTGAATACATTTATGAACGAGTAAAGTATGTGCGCAGATCATTCAACGAAATTTTCGAATTAGCGGATGGCATACAGGCTATCTCAAAATTCCTTTTAGAGTGGGGAAGAGAATTAGGGTATAAAGGAAAACAGGGGGTAGTCATTCCTAATGGAGTTGATATTGAGGCATATACGCAATCATTTACCAAAACGGAGATTGCACATACTCGGTCGGGTTTCGGCTTTAAAGACGATGCGTTCATACTTATTACAAGTTCCCGTCTAGTACATAAAAATGGAATCCGATATGTTGTGGATGCACTCAAAGAACTTCCTGCTGATGTATGTTTTGTGATTTGTGGAAGTGGAGAATTAGAAGACGAAATACGAGCACAGGTAAATGAATTGAAAATCAGTAATCGCGTACTCTTTAAAGGCTTTGTTAATCCGAAGGAACTTCCACTACTCATGAAAGCGTCAGATGCATTTATACGACCTTCACTTTCAGAGGGATTGGGGAATGCATTTCTTGAAGCAATGGCGGCACGTATTCCCATTATTGGTACTACCGTCGGAGGCATTAAGGATTTTCTTATAGATGGAGAAACCGGTTTTGCTGTCGATCCGGAAAATACACGAAGTATCGTAGATGCTGTTACAAGGGTAAAAGCACTTTCACCATCTCTTCGTGAAGATTTCGTTGATCGCTCAGAAAAAATAGTCCGTGAAAGATATGATTGGAATAGTATTAGTAGAGACGTTGAGAGACTTTTTAATGCAATTACCCAATGAAGCAATCAGCCATAGTACTCGATGGGGGACTTAAAAGCGCTCTAACAATCGTGCGTTCACTTGGAGCGAAAGGAATCACCCTTTCTGTTGGTGCCCTCTACGAGACAGGCATGGCACTACATTCTCGATACGTGAAGCGTGCGTTTACGTATCCATCCCCATACACAGAAACAGATGCATTCGTTGCAGCGATTGAACATGAAGCGATGGAACTCGGTGACAAGCCTGTTGTGTTTGCCTGCTCTGACGCTACCTTTCTGGCACTCTACGGCGCACGCGAAAGACTGGGGGCAGTATGTACACTCATGTTCCCAGATGCGCGGGCAATGGAAATTGCTTTTGATAAAGCAATCACCTACTCACTTGCGCGTGTGTCTGGTATTCCCACAATTACAACGCACATGCCAACAACAACCCTGGAACTTGAACGAGTTGCGCAGAGTGCTAAATATCCTGCAGTGATAAAGCCGCGAAAGAGCGTTACCACAAAAGATGGTGTGCGATATTTTGGGAGTGCGCGATTTGTACACACGCAACGTGAGCTTGTCGCAGCATACACATCACTCGTGGAGACGATCGGTGAAGCACCACTTATTCAAGAGCGTGTCACTGGTGAAGAGTATGGTGTTGAAATGATCGCACACGATGGGAATCCATACACCTGCGTGACGCACCACCGAGTTCGGTCACTTTCACCAAACGGTGGCGCGTCAGTCGTAAAGGAGACGGTCGAGAAAGGTGTCTTGCGCGATATGCTTGAAACGTATGCACGAAAGATAGTGTACGAGCTCAATTGGGAAGGACCAATGATGGTTGAGTTCAAGGTCGATAGTGACACAAAGACACCAAAACTTATGGAAGTAAACGGTCGCTTCTGGGGTTCGCTCCCGCTCTCTGTTCGTGCTGGTGTCGACATGCCATATCATTTTTACCACCTAGCGACTGAACATCGTTTCCCGAAAGATGTGGTAGCGCAAACAGATGGTGTGCAAACCCGGCATTTTCTCGGCGACGTACGAAATTTACTCACGGTTCTCTTTGCAAAGGATACGATGCGACCATACACGTACCCAAAGCGTCTTCAAGCTATCAAGGACTTTTTTTCGGTTACAAAAGGTACGTATGGGGATGTATGGTCGCTTCATGACCCAAAACCCGCTATGATGGAGCTATGGGATATCTGGAAACGTCGAGTCGTGTCCAAAAAGCCCTGATACTGCGTTACGCTTCGTTCGAAATCGTTCACCGTATGCCGGATACGACTCACGTTTTCTCACTCGCGCGCCTCGTCTCAAGACTTTTTGATCAGCCTCGAAAAAATCTCAAACCGCAATGAGTATCACACAAACATCACAAGAGTTGACGGGTATACTCCATTGTCACTCAACGTACTCGTACGATGGCAAACAGACGCTCAAAGAACTTCGTGAGCTCTGTATTGCCCGAGGTGTACAGTTTGTTTGCATGACGGAACATGCTGATGAAATGAATCATGAAATGGCACGCGCATTCATTCGCGAATGCGACACACTTTCAGATACCACGTTTAAGTTCATACCAGGATTTGAGGTGCCGTACCTGAATGCGCACATCCTCATGATTGGATGTCGTGAATTTTTTTCAAATTATGCTCCTACCATTGAGGTGCTTCGTGAATGGACAACGCACTCGCCATTTGTCGTTCTTGCACATCCGGTACGAAATGATTTTGGTGTTGATGCATTTCTCCTAAATGAGCTCGATGCTATTGAGGTGTGGAATCAGCAGTATGAAGGAAAGCGCGTGCCACGTACACGTTCGCTCACTCTTCTCGAAACGCTCCGTGAGAAGAAGCCGATGCTTGTTGCAACCGGTGGTGTTGATTTTCATCGAGTGGAACACTTTGGTTCGCCACAGGTAACGCTTTCTCCAGATACATTCACTGAAGGTGCGATTATTGAGAAATTGAAATCAGGTGCATTCACGGTACATTCTGACCGAGCGCAATTCTTCGGTACGCTCCCAAATGCGCATGAGTTTGCTCGCGAGCATCGCATCGAGAGTGCGATTTCCGTCGGCATCATCGATGCAGGGAAGTGGGTCAATAAGACGCTCGCGGAGCGGAATCTTTCATTACCGAAGTGGCTCAAGCGACTTATTCGGAAGAGATTGTAGCAATCTCTTTCATGGTGACGCTCTTCATTCCGTACGTATCCTGTAGCTTTTTAAAGTGAGTGAGGATACTTGTGAGATTCTTGAAATTTTCTTCCTGATTAATACCGAAGTTGTGTGGATGCCACCAGAGGTGGAAGACCTCACCATTTTTTGCTGCATGAGTCATTGCGCGCTTGATGCGAAGCATACGAAGTGGTTCAAGAAATCCGAGTGATTTCATGTAGGGGCGCAAGAATCTACTTGCTTGTACGTTTACCATACCAGCTTCATTTTTCGGGAGCGGGTAGGTGTGTTGTCCTGAAATATTGATGTAGTGATCAAGAAGACGGAGCCCACGGATGAAGCGCGATTGCTCCCCGGTCTTACGTGCACGGTAGAGGAAGTGATTTTCATTACCACGGTATGCGTCCATACCGTGGTCTCTGCATATGCGAAGCGTCTCTTGCGTAACTTGATTACGAGGAAAAACAATTGATGTCGTTTCTACTCCATAGGTGCGTGCGATTCCTCGATGTGCTTCCAAGTCGCGAATAAGAATAGCAGGATCATTCTCATGGCCATCGACTGCGTAGTAATGTGAGAAGGTATGGTTTGCAATTTCTTGATGCGGTGTCTTTTGAATGAGTTTTACGAGGGATGAACCGTAATGGTATGGATCATCATTTTCGTCTCTACCGATACTATCGTTTTCAAGGTGATAGTAACTCGACATACGCATGTCGAGATATGCCGGCCGTTTGTCACGTGGCGGAAGAAGAGAGAGTAGCTCGTCTTTATTTCTTGCCATGAGCATACCAACTGTTGCCCAGGTGGCATGAATATCCTGTGCCGCAAATGCTTCGAGCATCCGCGGGACCGCAGTTCGTTCACCGTATATGTTGGGGCCATACTCAGCGAGAGTGGTGACATCTGACATGCCCCAAAAAAGTTCGAAATCGAGTGATATGACGAAATACCCCTGTCGTTGTTCCATAGTGTAAACTATAGCGTACAAGCGACATTTCATACAGTACGGAGCTTTTCCTTGAGTCCTTTGGTTACATACAGCAATGGGGCAGAAAAAGTCAGTGGTGGTTATCGGTGGCGGAACAGGTACACATACTATTCTCCGTGGATTGAAGTCGTATGCAGATACTATCGATATTCGTGCCATTGTGACAATGGCTGATTCTGGCGGGTCGACGGGGCGACTTCGTGATGAGTTTGGGTATCTTCCTGTTGGCGATGTGCGTATGGCACTCTGTGCACTCGCACGAGAGGAAGGGGAGTATGACTCGATTCTCCGAAAACTCTTTCTCTACCGGTTTGATCGTGGCGAAGGGCTCCGAGGTCACACACTAGGGAATCTGCTCCTTGTCGCGCTCACTGATATGTTAGGAAGTGAAAATGAAGCTATCCGAGCTGCTGCAAAGGTACTTGCGACATGTGGAGAGGTAATACCGGTCACTACTGATAATGTGCACCTTATGGCGGAATACAATACTGGAGCACAGGCACATACCGAGCATGCCATTGATACAAGTACCGAGATTGAGAGTGATTCACTTATCACACGCCTTTCATTGAGTAGTGAAGCGCACGTTAATCCGCGTGCAAGAGATGCAATTCGGGAAGGGGATCTCATTATCCTTGGACCAGGTGATCTCTATACGAGCATTCTTGCAAATTGCATTGTTGATGGAGTACCAGAGGCACTTTCTTCATCGAAAGGAAAATTAGTGTATGTGGCAAATCTTATGTCACGACGCGGACAAACAAATGGTATGGGCACCGAGGAGCATTTAAAGGAAATAGAGCGGTACATTGGTCGTACGCCAGACTATATGGTTGTACATACCGGTTCATTTCGGAGTGATCTCTTAGCGCTCTACGAACGAGATGGTGAGTATCCTGTGGCACATACATATCAGGGTGGGGGTGGAACGGTGGTCCTTTCCGGTGATTTTGTGGCGAATGACGATGTTGTTCTCGCGAAGGGAGATGTGCTAAAGCGAAGTCTTATACGCCATGACCCGATAGCACTTTCTCGTGCTATTATCGACCTCATATGAAATTGCTTGTGGCCACAGGGTTGTATCCACCTGATATCGGTGGTCCTGCAACACATACGGTATTTCTTGAAAAGCATCGAGAGGCGCTCGGACTCGATCTCGTCGTTCTGCCGTTTGCTGTTGTGCGTCAGTATCCACCAGTCATACGACATATACTGTATGTCGTTCGTATCGTGCGAAGCATGCGAGGGTGTGATGCACTCTATGCACTCGACACGATGTCAGTTGGTGTTCCTCTAATGATTGCGAGTGTACTCACTCGTACACGACTCATTCTTCGTGTTCCTGGTGATTACGCATGGGAACAGGGACAACAGCGATACGGTATCACGGAGACACTTGATGAGTTTCGCACACATACAAAACATCCTTTCCCTGTCCGCATCATGTCGTTTCTTCAACGCATGGTTGCGAAGCGAGCTACCCATGTCATTGTCCCAAGCAACTATATGAAAGAAGTGGTTTCAGGATGGGGTGTCCCGAAAGAAAAAATCACTCGAGTGTATAGTGTCCTCAAAGAAATATCCGTCCATAGTGATGCAATACAACCTACGCCCCCTCCATTTGTAATAACGTCAGCTGCTCGTCTTGTTCCTTGGAAAGGTATGCAGGTACTTATCGATGCTGTGGTGTCATTGCACCGGGAGGGGATACCCGTTTTTCTCAATATTATTGGTGATGGGGTGTGCCGCACTGACCTAGAGGTGCACGTGAAAACGGCTGATGCAACAGAATACATTCGATTCCACGGTGCACAGAGCCGAGAGGCGCTCGGAGAAAAAATTTTCGCGTCACATGTCTTTGTGCTTAATACTTCCTATGAAGGATTCTCGCACCAGCTTCTCGAGGTGATGAGTCTCGGAGTTCCCGTTATAACCACTCCTGTTGGGGGTAATACTGAATTAATTGCAGACGGCAAGACAGGGGTGTTTGTTCCGTATAATGATACAAATGCGCTCCGTGATGCGCTCAGAAAATTATTCATAGATAGTACGCTTCGAGAGACACTTGCCACACAAGCAAAAGCATCCCTCGTCGCCTTCAAGGAAGAACGTATTGTTTCTGAACTTCGCACGGTATTTCAATCAATATGCAACTCGTAACAATAAGCACGAGTAGAAATATACTCAAATCAGGAAGTCGTGATCGGGCACGAATGCGCATGTATGCAGGGTATCTTGAGCACTTGCATATCATTGTACTCACACGTCGAAGTCATGGCTTCCATGAAAATATGCATGAAGGGAATCTCCATGTGTACCCGACAAATTCTTCGAGTACAATCATGATGCTTTTTAATGCATTTCGTCTTGCGCACCGGGTATTGCGCGATCGAAAAGGAAACGACGGTGTTACCATAACAGTACAAGATCCACTTGAACTTGGACTCATTGCACGTGTTCTCTCAAGAATCCACCGAGTGCCGTATACCATTCAGATTCATGGTGATTACTACAGCCGCTATTGGACACAAGGTTCAATTGTGCGGTCTGTACGGAGATGTCTCATTCCGTACGTGCTCCATGCTGCGAGCAAAATTCGTGTTGTTTCACTGCGAGTCGCAGACTCACTCCGCCTTCGTGGTTTTCCGAATGAGAAAATTGTGGTGCTTCCGATACGTCCAGAGCTCGATATGTTTTTGAAAGTTGCACGTCCCCCTAAAAATGAAACGTTTACTATCCTCACCGTTTCTCGTTTTGCAAGAGAAAAAAATATTCCATGCCTCATTCGTGCATTTAGTCGAGCGCTTCAGGATCATCCAGGTATGCAGCTTCGCATTGTTGGTGAAGGAGGTGAGTACGCACGAATACAGCACGAGATAGTATCCCTTGGAATTGAATCTTCAGTACGCTGTGAGCCATGGACAGATACAATCGCGGAGCATATGGCGAGTGTTGATGTGTTTGTTCTCGCATCACTCCACGAATCGTACGGACTGGTACTTATTGAAGCGCTCGCGACAGGAACCCCGGTTATCACGACAGACGTTGGTTGTGTTGGAAGCGTCGTGAAAGATGGCGAGCATGGAATTGTTGTTCCTGTGCAAGATGAAGAGCGCCTGTATCACGCACTCGTACGAATGTATACCGATGAGGCGTTTCGAATATCTGCAGGAGAAAATGGGAGGGCATTAGGGAAGCAACTTTCGAGCATGACTGAAGAAATGTATGCAAAAGAGTGGGTAGCTGCCCATAGTGCGTAATGCGTCACGGTATACTTGTGGCATGGCAAAGCTCGACCCGTATAGTGATATTCCAAGTCTCGATCCATCGAGAAAAGCAGCCGATGATCTCAATCGGCATATTAATGAAGGAGGTGCACATGATGACATCGTTATTCTTGACGAACGTATTGAAGCTCGAGAGGCAGAGCGTCAGAGTGTTGAGGAGGATGCACTACCCCTTGACGAGGGTGTTTCTGAAGGAGTGCCGACTGAAGAAGTCTTAGCACGAGATGCGCGAAGGGGAGAGCGAGTTCTACAGACAGTATCGGATCGCGATAGTGTGCGATTGCTCATTTTTACGAGAAATGAAGCAGTGAGAACGCTTGGGAGCTTTGCTCAGAAACGTCTCATCGAGTTCTCAAATTTATTTGCAGAAATTCATGTAGTACTACTTTCATCAGAAGTAGCTGAACCATCAGGGGCGACTATTCGTTTGGCTGACAACGTTTGGCTCTATTCGACAGATTCAACAAGTTGGTGGAAAGCAGGTTTTGATGCGTACCGCATCGCAAATGAACAACTGGTATTTGCCGGTGGTTTTAGAGCAGACATTGTACTTGCAGAAGATCCATTTGAATCAGCAGCTGCAGCGTACTATATTGCTCGCAAATACGAACGACCTCTCCAGGTGCACGTGCTTGAAGACATTTATGATCCAGAGTTTAAGGAGCGAGACCCGCATAATGTATGGCGTCTTATGATGGCAAAATACCTACTCGAGCGATGTCACTGTATTCGGACAAACTCAGACTATCTTCGCTCCAAAGTTTTGGATCACCATCCTGCGTATACTGATCGGATTGAAACACTTCCCGTGTACTATAACCTTGAAGTTTGGAGAGACATGGTACCGACAGTAAACCTTAAGGAACGGTATCCTCAATTTAAGTTCACTATCCTCCATGTATCATCGATGACCGAGCGTTCCCATACGATTGAGGTAATCACTGGGTCTGCGCCACTTCTTCGTATGTACCCAACCATCGGTCTCATTATTGTTGGGAGTGGGCCATATCGCAGTGCGGTTGAGAAGCATGTGCTCGCACTCGGTATTCAAAACCAGGTTGCGTTTGAACCTATGCCAGATGAGGTCATATCGTATATGAAGTCGTCGAATGTACTCATTCATCTCTCCGAAGATCCTTCCGAAGACACTGTTGTTTTGGAGGCGGCGTCAGTGAAGTTGCCGATGATTGCATCGAAACAAAACATTGCGGGGACGCTTCTTGTTGATAGTGAATCTGCCTTTTTGTGTAATGGGGCTGATCCTTCCTGTGTGGGTTATCGGCTCAAGGAATTTTTGAATGATAATCTTTCCCGGACACGTTTTGCGATGAATGCGCAAGAAGTGGTTTTTGAACGTATTGAGCAAGACTACGTTGCCTATCTTGCCCAGTATCGAGCATCAATAGAACGTTGCGTTTAAGAAACGAGTTAGATACTCTGATTCTATGAAATTACTCGTCACGACCCAGGCGGTAGACGTGAATGACCCCATTCTTGGTTTTATGGTGGGTTGGCTTCGTGAATTGAGTACTCACTTTGAACGCATTGACGTGGTGTGTCTCCGAAAAGGTTCCTATAGTCTGCCATCACATGTGTATGTACACTCGCTCGGAAAAGAGGATGGGGAATCGCGCAGTAAATATGTACTTCGCTTCTATGCATATTTTATAAAAGTTCTTTTTGGTGTGCGCGTTGACTACGTCTTCTACCATATGGGTGCAATTTATAATATTCTTGGATTTCCTTTTTTTCTTATTCGCAGTCTTCTTCATACCAAGTTTTATTGGTGGAAAGCACATGGACATATCAATGCACTCGGAAGGGTTGCACTTTGTTTTGTTGATCGAGTGTATACATCAACAGAGTCAGGTTTCCCTATAGCAACAAAAAAACGACATATTGTCGGTCAGGCAATTGACGCAGCAAAGTTTACCGTGAGCGAAGATGTTGTGCGTGACGAGAATCTGATCCTCTTTGTTGGACGGGTAACGAGAATAAAGCACCTTGAGGAGCTTATAGCGACTGCACGTATACTCATTCGTACCCACCCACAGCTTCGATTTAAAATCATTGGACCGCATGATGATCCAGAATATCTCAAGGTACTCAAAACGGAGTCTGAGAAAGCAGGTCTCGATCATGTTCTTGAATTTCTTGGTCCGCGATCACAGGATGAGATTGTAGGTTTTTATAGACGCGCAGGTTTTTTTCTCAATACTTCAATGACACAGAGTATGGATAAGACTGTTCTTGAGGCAGCACTCTGCGGGTGTATACCGGTGACGAGTAATGTAGCGTTTAGGGAACTGCTAAGCGACGAAGGGTTATTTCATCCAACCGGAAGTCCTGAGGGGTATGCGACAATTATTGGGAATATGATCGGAAAAGATACTACCGAGCTCAAAAATCGTCTCCGTGATACAGTAGTTCGCACACACAGTCTTGATACATTTTCAGAGAGAATATTTGGCATATGATTGATTTCATTGGGGTTGGAGCACAAAAATCAGGAACGTCATGGGCGTATACGTGTCTCTATGACCACCCGCAGGTGTGTGCACCGATAAAAGAAATACATTTTTTTAGTCGACCACGGTGGAGTGAGGGAAGAGCGTGGTACGAGCGTCACTTTAGTGCGTGTGAGGATGGAAAAAAGGCAGGAGAATTCTCAACATCGTACCTCTATTCAAAAGAAGCTCCTCAGCGTATTCATGAACTCTATCCTGATGCAAAAATAATAGCGATTCTTCGAAATCCTATCGACCGAGCATATTCTCAGTACCGGAACGCTATTAAGAGTGGCGAGATATCTGAAGACACACAGTTTGAGGTCTATGCACAAGGAGAAGTGAGTGTTCTTGAACAAGGTCTTTATGCAGAGCAAATTGCTCGGTATGACAAATATTTTAAGAAAGAACAGCTGCTCGTGCTTATCTATGAAGATATTAAAAAAGATCCTGTGTTGTTCATGAAGCGCATATATGAATTTCTCGGCATAGACGCTTCATTTGTTTCGAGTATGGTTTTTGATGAAATCAATGTAGCCCGAACACCAAAGCATGTTGTTATTGATCGTGTGATGCATCATATATCGGAGACGCTTCGAAAGATTGGCTTCGATCGTTTTGTGCACTTTGTGCGGAAAAGTGGTCTGCCTGATATGGTTCGCAATCTCAATACAAAGCCAAAAGAAAAAACAGTGCACACCAAGACGTTTGAGCGCGAACCACTCGTGGAGCATTTTAAAGAAGATGTGCGACTGCTCGGTATTCGTCTCGGTCGAGATATGGCAACAGAGTGGAATATTTCATGAAACACTTTGTTCGGGACAGTATCATCTATTTCATTTCATGCCTCGGTATTGCCTTTGTGTACCGAACTTTTATGAAGCGAAATGGACCATTGGTGAGAGTTATCGCATTCCATGATGTTGATGATGCACAATGGTTTCGTAACACCATCGCTTCACTCAAACGTGATTTTCATATCATTTCTCCGACGGAATATGAACAGGGACATTTAGTTGTTACAAAAATCAACATACTCATTACTTTTGACGATGGGTACGAATCATGGGTAACAACATGTCTCCCTGTTTTGAAAGAATACGGAGTGCAGGGTCTTTTTTTTGTTAACTCTGGACTCCTCACTGCCGGAGAGGACAGAGAACACGCTCGTTCATTTGTACAGAATCGTCTCATGCTTAGCCCGAAGAATGTTCTCACATTTACGGGTGCACAAACCCTCATTGATAACGGGCATACCGTCGGGGGGCATACCATGAATCATACGAGCCTCAAACAGGCGTCAAATGAACGTGTTACCGAGGAGATCGTTCGTGATAAAGAGGTAATTGAAGCGAGTCTCGGTGTGGTAGTTCGGCACTTTGCGTACCCATTTGGTACTTGGAGAGACTATTCTCGAGAAACCGAACGGCAGGTGAGGTCGGCCGGGTATTCCTTTGTATACACCGCTGAACCCGGTTTCAGTAGCACAAGCGAAGCACATATTCCTCGAACCCTTGTTGAGCAAGGACAAGTGTACGCGAAGCTCCGACGATGGATGTATGGTAGTTATGATATCTTCGCGTATCTAAATCGTCTGTTTCGGAGTTCAATAAAGCATAATCAAGCAAGGTAACCATGTGCGGTATCAATGGAGTAACAAAGAATGATCGAGCGCTCGTTGAGCGTATGAACGATACGATAAGACATCGTGGTCCTGATGGCTCTCGTATCTGGGAAGGCGAGGGTGTGACACTCGGTCATAACCGTCTCGCTATTATCGACCTTTCAGATCGCGCGCTCCAACCAATGAAGAGCACCGATGGTCGGTATCAGATAGTTTTCAATGGCGAAATCTACAACTACCGTGAACTCAAAGATGAGCTCAGATCATCCTATTCATTTACGACTGAGAGTGATACAGAAGTGCTTCTTGCTGCCTATACGGTATGGGGTGAGGCGATGCTTCCGCGACTTCGTGGCATCTTTGCGTTTGGTATCTGGGATACGCACAACAAAACATTGCTTCTTGTTCGTGATCATATGGGCGTAAAACCCTTGTACTACTCGTATGATGGTGAAACACTCTCGTTCTCGTCAGAGCTTCAAGCGCTTGCTCGTGGAGGAACACTCGATCGAGAAGCGGTCGCGCTTTTTCTTGAACTCCAGTATGTACCAAGTTCGCGCACGTTTGTAGAGCATGTACAAAAGCTTCCGCCTGGGTATCTTCTTCGCTACAAAAAAGGAAGCATAGTCGTAGAGGCGTACTACGACCATCTCCAAAGTGAACAAGGCAAAGTGACAGGGTCACTCTATACCACAATCGACGCTGCGGTTAGGCGGCAGCTCGTTTCTGAACGGCCTATTGGTGTATTTCTTTCGGGAGGGTTTGATTCAAGTATTGTGCTGCACCATGTGCAACAAGCACAGAAGAATGTAAAAACGTTTTCTATTAGTTTCGATGGTGAAGGTGATCCGCAAAAGGAAACTGAAAAGTACAACGCCGACGCGCGACTTGCTCAAATTACGGCACGTCACTATGGAACCGACCATACCACGTTCACTTTGGGGAAGGCTGAAGTTGCCGAGTATCTTGAGAGCATCTATCAAACGATCGATGAACCGGTTTCAACATCAACATCAGTGTCACAGTACTTTCTCAATAAATGGGTACGTGAATCTGGTGTTGTTGTTGCGTTTGGTGGAGATGGTGGTGATGAACTTTTTGGTGGATATACTCGCCACCGAGCACTCATGGCGGCACACTTTTTCCAAAAGTTGCCAGCGTACATTCAGCAGGCTATTGGGTTCGTGCATCCACGAGGAAAGAAACTTCAGACACCGTTCTTTACCCCGATACACCTCGAGCTCATGGCAACAAATGATAGTGATGTCCGACAGGCACTTGTGCATGATATTGATACGATGGGGGTAACGCGTCGATTCTTTGACGATAAGTACAAAACAATTCCTCCCGGAATGCATCCGCTTGAGGTCTATATGCGCGTCGATCGTCATACATGGCTTGCAGATCATTCCCTCACTCGTTCTGATCGCACCTCAATGATCCATGGAATTGAATTTCGTGTGCCGCTCCTTGACCTCGATGTCGTGTCATATGCTGACACGGTGTCAGCGTACAAAAAAACGGGTGTGTTTACCGGCAAGAAAATACTCCGTGACGCATATCGTAATCATTTGCCTCAACATCTCTATAACGAACCAAAGCGAGGATGGCTTTCTCCGGGAGCAAAGTGGCTTCGCCACCCAAAGACCCATGCAGTTATCAGTGCAATTTTGTCTTCAGAATACTATAATGGACTCGATCAATTATTTGATTGGAAAAGCGTTCAAAAAATGCTTGATGCACATGTGAAAGGGGAGCATTACGCATTTCATCCACTCTGGAGTATTCTTATTCTTCAGATATGGTCAAAAGAGCATAACATTAGATGGTGATTGAGATTATATGAAACACGAAGCAGTGGCTGTTTTCTACGACCAGATTCAGCAAAAATTTGGCAATGACTATGAATCGAAACGTTGGTTTCGTTCTCCGGTGACACGATCACATTTCAAAATGGCAACTCAAGCGATTCTTCGTGTTGTTGATTCGATTGCGTACACAAATTGTCTTGAGCTCGGGCCTGGGGCGGGGACATGGACAAAGCTTCTTCTTACGAAGCATCCGAATGCAAAATATACCGTTCTCGACATTTCAAAGACGATGCTCGACATTGCACGAGAAAATCTAAAAGAGGCCGGAGGGGACATAACATATATCCAGAGTGATTTCTCTACGTATGCTGAGGGTGGATCATATGATTTTTTCTTCTCTTCGCGCGCACTTGAGTACATTGTTGATAAGGATGAAGCAATAGCAAAAATTCACCGCATCCTCGCTCCAAACGGTCAAGGTGTAATAATTACCAAAAATCCTCGGTATTGGGCTGATAAGCTCTTTATGCGAACAATACCTGATCTTCATAAGAATCAAATTGCACCAGGAGCACTTACTGCACTCCTTACGGAGAAGGGATTTACGGTCAAGCTCGTTCGTCCGGCAACCGTCACGTTCCCGTTGTGTAAATCAGCACGACTGAATGATGTGGTGTTTGCGCTTCTTGCACATTCATGGATTGCACCGATCCACAGACTCTTTGCTGAGTCATACATTGTTCACTTCAAGAAAGTATGACGATAGAATTCTGTGGTCTCCCGGGCGTCGGTAAGAGCACTATTGCTCGCGCGCTCGAGAGTCATGGTTTTGAACGGGTACGAATAGAAAGTAAATGGGAACTTTTCCAGAAAAATCTGGAATATCTTGTACGGTATCCGAGGGCATTCATAAAGATGTTTTTTTGTATTGTGCGAACGAGTCGTTCACACGGCAGGTTGTATCGACTTTTTATGAATGTTTTTCTCGACACAAATGCACGAATTCTGAAGGCACAACAGCTCCCCGTGCATGCAATTGTTGATCAAGGACATCTCCAAGCACTTCTCTCGTTGTCGTATCATGCGCTCACTGATGACGAGATACAAGCATATCTTAGGCACCTGCCAGTTCCAGATGTAGTGTTTGCATTTGAAGCATCCCCGAGTGTTCGTGAGGCACATCTTAGTGAGCGCGGATATCGCCCGCGAGATGGTGAAAAAACGGATACTCGTGAATGGCTTCAGCATCTTGAGGAAAATGCAACTCGTGTTGTTTCTGTTGTTGAGCGCTGTATGCCGTACCGAACCATTCGAGTAAGTACCGATAGACCAGTTGCTGACACGGTTGCGTTTGTACGTAGCGCACTTAATGCAGAATGAGTATGAAATTGTTCTACATTACCCGAATTCGGATGCCTACTGAAAAAGCACATGGCCTGCAAATTGCGAAAATGTGCGAAGCGTATACACAGCTCGGTCACGATATAGAACTCATTGTTCCTCTGCGCAAGAATCATATTACTGATGATGCGTTTACCTACTACGGGCTTACTGAACGTTTCCCAATAACATACATACGTATCCCCGACACCATTCGTTTTTCAAAGTGGGTGCCATTTCTCGCGTACTGGACACAGGCAATACTCTTTCTCCGTGCACTCACGGCGCGTTCGATTCCTCGTGATGGCATTGTTCTCACGAGAAGCTTTGATGTTGCATGGTGGTACACAAGAAAGGGGTACACCGTCGTGTGCGAAGTGCATGATTGGCCAAGGCGTCACAAATGGTTTGCAAAATTTCTCCTTCGGAAGGTGCCATTCATTGTCTCTAATTCAGTTGGAATGAGTCGTGAGCTGGCTATACACGGATTTACGAATACACTCGTTGCCCCAAACGGAGTTGATATTGAATCGCTCACACCGACACGTTCGCGCGAGGCTATACGTGAAGAGTGGGGGATAGAGAAGAATGAATTTCTTGTTCTCTACATTGGTGCACTCGAAGCATGGAAAGGCTACGCGACACTCCTTGAGGCATCAAAGAAAATGCCGGACGTGACGGTCGGCATTGTCGGAGGAAAGGAACAACAGCTCGAGTCACTTCGTAAAGAGTATCCAAATGTACGCTTCTTCGGTACGCAACCATACCGCGAAATTGGCAATCTTCAGAACATAGCAGATGTACTCGTTATCCCAAATGACCCACACTTCAAGGAAGATCAAGCGTACACATCGCCGATAAAACTCTTTGCACACCTCACATCAGGTGTCCCTATCGTGGTTACCGATTTGCCGACAATACGAGATGTGGTGGGTGACGATGCGGTTAATTTCTTTGATGGCTCAGTTGATTCACTTGTTCGCGAGATTTCTACAGTACAGAACAATGTTGAATTAGCACACAACAAGGCGCTGCAGGCGCAAGGACTCGCCCGGGAGCATACGTGGACAAAGCGAGCCGAACGCATCATTCAGCATGCTACTGGAGCACAAAAGTAAGGATATGTCTCTGGAACTAAATAATGCGTGAAAGAGTGTACAATAGTGCGTGATTCGTTCCGTATGAATATTTGCGTTTTTGGCGACTACGATTCTGAATATAATCGAAACAGGGTCCTTCTTGGGGGTCTTGTTTCTGCTGGTGCCTCACTTTCCTATATTGAGATTCACTCTACGAAGCTGGGTGTGATACTTCGTGCACTTCGTGATGTTCGTGCACAGAGTAATGCGATTGACGTTATTCTCGTACCGTATTCCGAGTCTCGTCTCTGGGTACCGCTCCTCTTTCTTATTAGTCGCAAGCCGATTGTATGGGATGCCTTTTTTTCGCGCTATGACACAATAATTAACGATCGAGCACTCGCGTCACGAGTGAGTCTGAAGGCGCTGTATCATTGGATTGCTGATTGGCTTTCTGTACATCTCGCGTCGACTATTCTCCTTGATACACATGAACATATCAACTATTTTATACGCACGTTCGGCCGGAGAGAGTCGGCATATGTGCGGGTGCTTGTCGGGGCAGAAGATCCTCATAATAACTGATATATGCGATACCTTATTTTTGGAAATGGATACTTTGGAAAAAAGCTACAGGAGACACTTCCTGATGCTCATATTGAAGCGAATGTAGATATTACTCATGAAGATTCTGTTCGTGCTGCACTCATCGAGCATCGACCAGAGGTTCTCATCAATTGTGCTGGAAAGACCGGACGACCAAATGTTGATTGGTGCGAAGATCACAAGCTTGAGACAATTCATGCAAATGTGACAGGCCCGCTTGTTCTTCTTAAGGTTGCGTCTGAGCTCAATCAGTACTGGGTGCATCTCGGGAGTGGTTGTATTTATGATGGAGATAACGGGGGTAAAGGCTGGAGTGAAGAAGACCCTGCAAATTTTACCGGTTCGTTTTACAGCAAGACGAAGGCGCATTCTGACGAGCTCCTCAGTGATTTCCCAGTGCTACAAGTACGGCTTCGCATGCCGATTGATGGAGAGCCAGGGGATCGTAACCTTATTACAAAACTAGCTCGGTATACGCAGGTAATCAGTACACCAAACTCGATTTCAGTTGTTCCAGACGCTGTTCTCGCAATTTTGAAACTTACCGAGAAGCGAATAGTTGGAAGATTTAATCTGGTAAATCCTGGGGCAATTACGCATCGAGATATACTCGATATGTATCGTGAAATAGTCGATCCTACCCATACGGTTTCCTACATAACACTTGAAGCGCTTGCACATCTCACGAAGGCACCTCGCTCAAATTGTTATCTCAATACGGAGAAACTCGTTGCACATGGTGTAGTACTTCCTGATATCAAAACACGTGTGCGCGAGCTTATGCATCAATATCGTGCAAATCTTGATACAGCAGTATGAAAAAAATTACGGTTGGCTTTTATGGGAAATACATTCCGCTCCAAGGAGTGGAGTACATCATTGATGCAGCGAGGGATCCGAGATGTGCAATGTATGAGTTTGTACTTATCGGAAATGGTCAGACGTATGCAAAGGTCCAGGCGTATGCAAAGGAAAAGGAGGTCCCGAATGTTCAATTTATTGAACGAATGCCCTATGCGGAGTTACGAAGAAAAATGGCTGAATGGGATATTGCGCTCGGTATTTTTGGAGCAACAGAAAAAACAACACGAGTCATTCCGAATAAAGTATATGATGCAATAGCATTAGGGCTCCCGGTTATTACTGGTGATACAAACGCAATACGTGAGGTATTTACCGATGGGAGTGATATCGTCCTCGCGCAGGTAGCCGATGGAGCAGATCTTGCAGAAAAGATTCAGCTACTTGCCGAGGACGAGTTGCTCCGAAAAAGAATTGCACATGAAGGCAGGAAGACATACGAGCGTGTTGCAACACCCGTACGTATTGGTGCGTCGCTCCTCACGTTTCTTCAGAGTCGATATGCAAATAAGTCTCGTGTAGAATTGGATACATAACATATGGAACCGGCACACTACAATAGCAATAAGATATACACGCGAGTCAGTCGGGGGAGACTCGATGGTATTCGTACACTTATCGGTGATCTCGAAAATAAAACACTCCTTGATGTTGGCTGCGGCTCAGGCGAAGTGGGTGCTGCACTCAAGCAAAGCTCTCTAAGTCTCCGTGTTTTTGGTATTGATGTATCCCCTCAGGCAATAGCGCGTGCCAAGGAAGTACTTGATGGTGCGTTTCTCTGTGACATTGAGGGAGTATCAGAGTTTCCAAAGGAGCTTACGGGGCGTACGTACGATGTACTCATCGTTTCAGAAGTACTTGAGCATTTAATTAATCCTGAGAATCTTCTCACTAAACTTCGAATGCTCGCACCGGTGCCAATTATCGTTACGGTTCCAAATCTCCTTTTCTGGAAAAGTCGACTGAAGATTTTTTTTGGTAATTTTACCTACACAGATACTGGACTTATGGACAGGGGACACATACATTTTTTTAGCTGGGATTCTCTTGAGGAGACACTCAAAAAAGCTGGATATACTATCGAGGTCGTGGCACATCATGCTCCGACCCGGGGTACGCGTACGCTTGCTCGAATATTCCCTGGATTGTTTGCATACCAGTTTGTGGTACGTGCAACACCTCACGTTTGATTCGCAGTATGCACCTCGCATTCCTTTTACCACATACAAATATCTCAGGTGGTATTCGTGTATCACTCACATACGCACGTGAACTCCAGGCACTTGGACACACTGTTTCAATCATGGTGCTCGAACGGAACTGGAAGAGAAGACTTCTTTCGCGGGTGCTACGAAGAAGAATTGCATGGTTTCCCGAATTACCGAAAGAAGTTAGTCTTTCGTTTCTCTCTGAATCTGCTATGGAAAATGCAATCTGCCGATTCACGGGAGACGCACTCATCGCTGATTCGTGGTACATGGCAGGTATACTTTCGCGAGCAGAAACAACAGTAAAGAAGTTTCACCTCGTGCAGCATGACGAGCGTTTATATCATGGCGATAGCGATGTAGTAACAGAAGTATATCGACAGCCATTACATAAAATTGTCGTGGCGACTTGGCTCAAAGAACTATTTCTTCGGGAATTTAATCAAGAATCAGCACTCATCATCAATTCATTCGACAGAGATATTTTCACACCAAGGATAGAGCGTGACATACACCATACCACTTGCCGTATCCTTATTCTCGATCACTCGTATGCATGGAAAGGAACAGTGGAGGCGCTCACGATAGTTCGGACACTCAAAGCAAAATACCCGTACATCACCATCGTTGGGTTTGGGGCTCGAAATACGGGGAATAAGGATGCGTTTGATGAATACCACTATGGAAAAACTGGCAAAGAATTAGCTCGTGTGTACGCCGAGTCCGATATCTATCTTTGTGCATCGTGGGATGAAGGTTTCGGACTTCCTTCAGTTGAAGCAATGGCATGTGGCACAGCACTTGTGACGTATGATAATGGCGGGTCACGTGATTTTGCTTTTGATGCTCGAACAGCGTATGTTGCTCTCTATCGCAATGAAACCGATCTTGCATCTAAACTTGAACGGGCAGTTATGAATCCTGAAGAGAGAATGAAAATCAGAGCACAAGGAACAGAATTTGTTATGGGACTCCCGACATGGGCAGAGCAGGCAAAGAAATTCGCACAAACACTTGAGGATGCATAGTATGCCAAAAGTTTCAGTCATTATTCCAACGTATAACCGACCTGAGCTTCTCCGTGTGGCTCTTGCGTCAGTGTATGCACAAACGTTTACTGACTACGAGGTGATTGTTATAGATGACGGAAGTTCACCGCGGGCCTTTGAGGCGCTTCTCGAATATCGTGAACGAAAGAATTTTCGATACTATGAAACTGAAAAGAATGCTGGTGGAGGGAAGGCACGTAATATGGGAATACGCGAAGCAAAAGGGGAGTACATAGCATTTCTTGATGATGATGATTCGTGGGCTCCCGAAAAGCTTTCGGTACAAGTACCCATGCTCGACGCGTTACCAGAGGATGTTGGGTTCTCATTCACGGGGGCATGGATTGCTCGAGACGGTACGCAATATGTGACACATGTGGCAGATGGTGTGCATGATTTTTCTCTTCAAGCGTTGACTGACTTCAATGGATTTCTCACAGTCACACAAGTGATGAGAACTAAGGCAATACGGGAGATTTCTGGTTTTGATGAAACACTCCCAAGTCACCAAGAAGCTGAAATGATCATTCGACTCACACAACGTGGGTATCGTGGTTTGGCGATTGATATGCCACTTACCCACGTTAATGCTGACAGTGCTCGAGCAAGTGTAGGGAGGAGTCTTCTGCGGAGGGTGGAAGGGAGAACGATGCTCCTTGCAAAGCATAACGATATATACGCACAGCATCCACATGCGCTTGCACGGTCATACTTCGAAATAGGGATTTGGTATCGAACGATGCAGGATTTCGGGAAGGCGCATGACTATATGGTAAAGGCCTATCGACTGCGACCGACGTCGGCACGATACTTTCTCCATATGCTCCATACATTTGTGAGGAAACTGTACCTCTGAGGTAATACCACACCATTGTAGCTACTTTTGCTTCGGGCTTGAATTTGAGCCGAAAAAGGAGTATAACTTTTGGGAATACGGGGTAGTTCTACTAGTAGTCGAGGAGTTACCATCTACCCATTTCTTTCAGAAAAATGAAAATAGGTTTTGTTGGACAAGGTTTTGTCGGGAAGCATATTGCCGACGATTTTGAGCGTCGTGGATACGCGGTAGTTCGCTATGCGCTTGAGCCAGAGTACGCAATGAATAAAGTGCATATTAGCCAATGCGATGTCGTTTTTATTGCAGTGCCAACCCCCACTACACCACGAGGATTCGACTATTCTATTGTCGAGAGTGCACTTCAAAATGTTGGGTATGGAAAAATAGCGGTGATCAAATCAACCCTTTTGCCCGGTACTACCAAGACACTTCAAGATCTCCATAAGGACAAAGTCATTCTCTTCTCGCCAGAGTTTCTCTGTGAATCAACTGCTACGTATGATGCTGCACATCCAATGTTCAATATCATCGGTATGGCGTATGACTCGGCTGGACATCGGAAAGCGGCAGGTGTCGTTGCACGTATGCTCCCGCAGAGTGATCATAACTACATCATTCGAGCACATGCGGCAGAGTTTTTTAAGTACGTACACAACATACATGGCTTCATGCGCGTAGTACTTTCAAATGTTTTTTTCGACCTTTCGCAAAAAGTAGGTATTGATTGGGCAGATATAAAGTTGATTATGGACAATGACCCAATGATGTCACCGTACTATAATTCACCAGTTCATAAGAGTGGTCGTGGCGCAGGAGGGAATTGTTTCATAAAGGACTTTGCTGCATTCAAGCAATTTGCAAAAGAAACATTCACTAATCACGAGTATGAATCACTTCTTGCTGCTGCAGAGCGCGTAAACCTCGATCTTCTCAAATCAAGTGGTAAAGACATTCATATTATAAAATCAGTCTACGGTGAGTAAATAAAAGTGATCCATTCAACGAAGTAGTTCTTAATGTGATGTTGTAATGAAAAGTGAGGTAACACAAAACCCGACAGCGATCCTTAAGGGTAAAGCCATCACGGGTAGTTTTTTTCAAATCTTTGGACGTTTCTCACTCCGTGCAGTAAAAATTCTTAAGACAATAGTCATTGCACGTTTTCTTTTTCCTGAAGACGTTGGTTTATTTGTACTTGCAAGTTCACTCCTCGGTTTTGCTGAGTTTCTTCTTCAGTCTGGTCTACAGTCTGCGCTTATACAGCGGGAGGTGATAACCAAAAATCATCTTGATGGGGTATGGACAGTACACTTCATAAAGAATGTCTTTCTCGGAATTCTTGTGTATCTCCTTGCTCCGTACGCAGCGACATTTTTTGAGCAGGAGGCGTTAGTCTCGATCTTGAGGACACTTGCGCTCCTGTATGCCATTGAAAGCTTTGTAAATATCGGAACGGTATTGATACAAAAGGAGATGCGCTTTGGTAAGCAATTTCTATATGACGCATCGTATGTCGTCACTGAAATAATAGCGACAACTATTCTTGCGTACATCATGCGTGATGTGTGGGCGCTCGTGTACGGGGCGCTTATCGGTCGTCTCGCATCGGTTATATTCTCGTATACATTTCATGAATACCGTCCACGCATTACGAGTGACCTCAGTGGTGTACGTGATTTATTTACGTTTAGTAAATGGATATGGATAACAAGTATTTTTATTTTTCTTGCAAGCAAGGTCGACACACTGTTTATTGGTAAGTTTTTGACTATTGAAGATCTCGGGCACTACCAATTGGCATTGTCGCTTGCGCTCGTTCCTGCAACTGAAATCTCTCGATCACTTGCAACAGTGCTCTTTCCACTTTTCTCTAATATACAAGAAAATAAAGATTTGCTTTCGCGCGTATTTGAGTATGCCTATCAGTGTGTTGGTGCAATCACCATACCACTTGCGGTAGCGCTCTTTATCTTCAGTACACCTATCATTACCTTACTCTACGGGGTTCACTGGATAGACATGATCCCGCTTTTAAAGCTCCTTTCTATATACGGCCTATTACGGTCATTTGAGTATGTACTCGTCGCGTTCCTTAATAGTATTGGAAAGCCACGAATCGTTTCGTATGCCACGATTATGCAGTCAATTGCACTCACAATCTTGTTGTATCCATGCATCAGTTATTCGGGTATTTCAGGTGTTGTCATGGCACTCATCGGCACATCCTTTGTGAGCGTGACGTATTTATTCATCTCGATACAAAGGAATGTTGCCGGGGTGAGCTTCCTCAGTTTTCTCAGTGTTGGTGTGCCTGTTGTCGCCTCTCTAATCACTGCATGTATAATAGCGACAGTCCTTTATATGGTACCGACAGTTGGTGTTTTGCTCTTACTCGTCATGCTTGCATCTGCCGCCTGCATTTACGGAATATCGTTTGTGCTAATCGATAGAGCCTTTGGTGGGCGATATTTTGACATCATCGACCGTGCTACAAATGGAAGATTGCGTATGCACGTTGCACGCTTTAAAAAAGTGACTTTGTCCTAGAGAATATGGATCGTATTTCAAAGCAAGAGAATAGTACTCCATACACAGAAGCGGAAATCATGGCCGTGTGGCGGAGTGAGTGGCAAAATGAAGTGCATACGTCAATCAAGACACAGTTCTCAAGACTCTTTGTGGAAGGGTACAGGGTATATAAAAAATACTTGCCACCGGAAGATCAGCCCTTTACGCTACTCGAAATCGGCGCCGGTAGCGGAAGATACGGAGTTGCAATTGCGCGTGATTATCGGCTGTCGAAGGTCACCATCACCGATCCACTCGTAGAATCGACACATCTTATCCGTGGGGCAGTACGTGAACTCAATCTTACCAACGTCGTTGTACAGGAGGAAGATAGTCTCAATTTGAGCTTCCCTGACAATTCATTTGATGTTGTTTTCGCTGACGTGGTGATTCAGCACATTATCGATACCGATACGGCACTTTCAGAAATGCTTCGTGTTTTGAAGCCAAAAGGGAAGCTCATACTCTCTGTGGTGAATACACGCAACCCGTTCCATTTTCTGTATAAGAAATTACTTTCCTTTCTCGGGAAGGAGTACCACTATGGATACGAGCGAACGTATACGCGATCCGAGTTTAAAGAATTATTCAAACGTACGGGAATTACGGAGGTTACCCAAGATGGATTCTACTGTGCGTATGGCATGTACCGATGGGGGTATACCTACAAGATATTTAAGCTTTGTGGGCGCATCCTAAATCGAATTATCGGGTACACTGAACGTGCCTTTGGAAGAATCATTTCTCCCCGGTATGGTTTCATTATCGTGTGTATAGGCACAAAACCCTAGCGCGACTCCTCTGTAAGGGTATGGAGCGTATCCCGGATAATCGTATAGGTAAAGGGTATACAGAGAAGTGGAATAAGTATTGATCCAATGAGTGTATAGAGGAGTCCTACGCTCACCACAATACCAGAAGCTACTCCTGAATAGAGGAAAAGCATTGCACTTTCTCTGATACCAAGTCCCCAGAGTGATATCGGTATGAGTGTCACTACCATGACGATTGGTTGTACGGCAAAAACTGTATACAACGACAGCGATGCACCGCTACTCATGAAGAGTATATATACATAGAGTGGTGAGAGTATCGATGCGAGGAAGGTAAGACCGAGTGTCGGGATCATCCTGTGTGGATTTTGGAAAGTAATCCGGAGTATCTCAATACATTCGGTGAAGTACCCACGAAATTTTTCCGGTATGAGAGGTGGCATAGTGTATATAAGGAAGAGAACACCAAGTATGGCAAACAAACATATACTACTCACGATGGCGTATGTGCTATTGCCAATTACCATACTTCCGATGATGGCAATACAGAGGAGGGTCACTACATCAAATATTGCTTCAAGAAAAATTATCCCGAGATGCATACGAACAGGGACATGCTCTCTGAGGAAGTACGAACGAAGGAAATCACCGGTATACCCCGGAGTAAATTTTGCAATCGGAAGATTTGCAGCGAATATCTTGAGTAGGTGTTTCTGGGGAAGTGGGTATCCAGCCACAACAAGAAGAGATCTCCATCGAGCCACAAGTACCCAGTTTGCAGCGAGCGCAACTACACATGCAAGGAATACATATGTACCTGAGAGATTCCCAAGGATTGCTGCGATGTCCTCTTTTGAAGCAACCGTACGTATGATGTAGGCGAGAATCCCGAGGCTCACTATAATCGGGAGGACTCTCCGAATTATTGGTGATGCCATAGCGGTTTCATAGCATGAATGACTTTGAGTATCTGGTCGCCACGGATACCGATGGTATCAAAGTACCAGAAGAGTGATTCCCACCGAGGTGCGTTGTCTCTCTCGGCTAGTGTAAGCGCCTCATCTCGTGTCAGATGACCTTCTCGTATTTGATTACTCCGCAGTGTGTCATTCTCAGTAAAGCCGGCAACCAAGTAATAAATGTAGTTGTAGAAGGGAGCTGTCCCATCACCAATGCGCCATGTCGATTCTGTGTCAGGAGCGAGTTCCCAGTCGTATTTTTCTATAAGTATCTTATTTACCTCGTTCTCGTTCCATGAGAGGTAGTCAAACAGGTAGAGGTACTCGTGTGGAATGAAGTAGTACGATATGTACGCGTGAAGGGTGTCAATAATTGAAGCATTCAGATATCGAGGATTCTTCGCAAATTGTTTCCCATAGTAGAGTGCCATCTGCAGTTTGTTCTCAAGGGATGATGCATACGGAGGAATGGTATTGTCTTTGTGTGTAATACCAGCAAAACCTTGTTTGAAATGAGTTCTTTCAAGAGGATTTTCACAGAGTAGGAGACTCTGTATGCCTAGATCTCGTGATAGCTCATTGAGGTAATGGAAATACTGCTTATCACCTGCCATGAAGAGTGGTATGAGTCCAAGGTCAGGATTGTGCGCCCATGCCTCTATGTTTTTTCGTATGTACGATCGTTTCTTCCGTATATCAGCCGAGACGATAATATGTTCTACACCCAGCTGTGCACAGAATCGTGACTGATTTCGTCGGCCAAGATCGGTGATGACCCCCCAGTCATAGGTGTATGCAATAGGACGTAATCCGAGTTCCTCTGTGAGGTAATGGAGACCATAGCAGCTATCTCTTCCTCCCGAAAATCCCATAATAAGATCAGCGCCCGACTGAGTATTCTTTGCATTGCCCTGTGTACGGGTTCGTATTTTCTCGACCAAATCATGAGGAGTGGTATGGCGAATCGGTTGGTAGAATGTGCAGTAGTTACATACCCCATCAGCATTGTAGCTGATGAGTGGAAAAGTTTCGGGGAGGATGCATCGCGTACAACGTCTCAATTTTTTGATTTCTTCACGCCGTTCCATAAAGAGACGCTCCGAATCTCTGAGGAGGCTCTCATGGGCAAGCGGTGTGGGACGTGTGTAGGTAGTGTAGGATGAACTATCTGTATGTACACGAGGCGTTGCCCTTCGGACATTTTCATGCGTTTCGCTACCTCCAAGTGCTGCAATAGAGAGAGACCCTGTATCAAGGTGTATTGATGCGTAGGATTGCGGAGACAATTTTTGGAATACACCTTCTTTCCCAAAATGTCGTGAACATACTTTCTTGAGGATACGAAGTTCTGAAGCAAAGAGTACAACTCCACGATCCTTGTATTCATAGAGATAGAGAGACCCGGTATTTGTCGCAAGGAAGAGCTCATCGTAGTGAGTGTTACTAACTGCAATGGATGCAGTGCCTTTGATTTCACCATAGATAGTCGCGAGTGCTTCGCGAGGACTCATGCGTTGGATATATTTTTCAAAGAGCGCAATGATGATTTCTGTATCAATCTCTAGTGTTCTTCTGAGATCGTTATGTCGGCTCCATAACTCCGCATCGTTCACTATGATGCCATTATGGACTCCAAACGTAGATGCAATCCCAACAGGTTGGTTGTTTCTATTGTCATTAAGATCCCCGTTTGTCGCGAGTCGTGTATGACCAACGAATACTAACGGATATGTGCCCGTAAGTATTTCATCGAATATCGTACCGTTATCTGTCCAGAGCGCAGGTGCTGGTTTTGGGATTTTATACGTTGTGATTGTATCTTTCCCGATGAGGATGCTACCCGAAGCTTCTTTTCCTCGACGTTCTGATTCGAGAAATAAATCCTTCACTACCGCAGACAAGGTCTCACGTGGTATGTGTGATGAAGATTTTTGTATGACTGCTCCAAATATACCGCACACAGTATTACCGCTTAACTGCGATTGTTAATGTGTTGATAAAGCACATAAAAGGCATTTCTTTTACAACTTCAAATGAGGCGTTCTTGAGAAGTGTGCGCATCTCTCCCCGCGTAAGTCCGTACACCTCATCATGTTCCATTCCTCGTTCATGTTGATCTCTATCCCATGGACTTCGAAGTACGTGCCATACCCGTGAGATACCAGGAGGTATCATCGTGATTAGAATTTTTCCGCCGGGTTTGAGCAAGCGATATGCCTCAGTTAATACTTTTTCTCGGTATGGTATGTGGTTCAGTGCTGCAATAATGCTGACTGTATCAAAGGAAGCATCTGGATACGGTAGGACACTTGTATCGCTTACGATGAGGTCAGCTCCTCCGAAGTCAAAGACGTCTACACCAATACCATTGCCGTATCGCTTCATGAGCTGGTTTGTCCCGCATCCAATATCGAGGGCACGTCCGTGTATGTGCGGTAAGACTGTTTTAATACGCAGTTCGTATAGCCAGTCGCCAACTCTATCGAGGTGAGCATCTTCAGATTGTTTTTTTTCCGTATTTTCTGAATCTTTCATGGTCATAAAATTAGTATAGTACACTTACACCACTGAGTCATTTCTTGGGGTTCGTATAGTGCGCTCGTGCAACAATATTCCAACTCATTTTCTTGAGTATGGTTGGGAGGAATTTGTCACAGAGACGATCGAGGAGTACCGCACACTGTGCGAGTGGTCTGAATATCGCCTGAGGATACAGTGCTACTTGAGCAAATGGTGGTGAAAAGAATCCTTGATACTGTATCTCGACATCAGAAAATCCGTGGTCAAGGAGTAGTTTCTTGAATTCATCCCCCGTAAAATAGTATTGATCACTCGAGTAGTTTTTATCTATTTTTGTACGGATAAAGCGGAGAAGTTGTACAAAAGGATTCTCCCGCTGTGGTTCAATCGCAATAAGTCTTCCACCATCTTTCATGACAGAAGTTATTGCTGAGAAGACTTTTTCAAGTTCAGTGAAGTGGTGGAATGCGCCTACCGCAAGGACTACGTCAGCTTGGGGAACATCACCAGGTCCTAACTCTTTTATGTTCTTTACAAGGAAAGAGACTCTCCCTGCACGCTCCTTATGAGCTTCGTATGCGTACCGAATCTGCTCTTCGGAGTAATCAATTCCGATATAGGTATCGAAGTGTCCATCAAGGTATTCAGCAGAAGCACCGATACCACACCCTATCTCAATGAGTACAGGTATTTTTTCCGTTCCAAGAGATCCCATCCCAGTAAAGAGTTGGTATATGCGAGCATCTCGACACGATGGTATTTGGTCCTTCTTACTATACTCTTTGGCAATACGATCAAAGAGTTCGCGATCGTTATTTTGTATTGAGGAAGAATCGGTATTCATAGATTGTGTATATCTCTTCGTATCGCCGCAACGTGGTCAAGTGTAATTGCAAATGAAAACATCATAAGTGTACTTAAGAATAGAACAACGGTGGTATCGGTAAGGTTTCTGAGGATAATATCAGAACCGAGTGATATGAGTGCGAGGGTCAGAGTCACTGCTGAAAGTGGCATGAAGACGCGGAGGGGAGAGAAGAGTGTGACAATTCTAAAGATGAGAGAAAGCATGCGAAATGCATCTTTCGGACTCACTGAACTTTTTCCAACACGGTGTTCTATTTCGATAGGCACGTATCGTACCGGTATCTTTGATTTCAGAAGGGAGAGGGTAATTGTTGTTGATATAGAAAATCCATCAGGATAGAGGTGTTCAAATTTCCTGAAGGTATCTTTACGAACCATACGCATTCCTGAATTGAGGTCAGGTATCTTTGTATCAACGAGGTAGTTCGCAATGAGCGAGAGTATCCACTTGCCCGGTCTGCGAATGAGGGGATTCTTCTGATGTATTCGTGCACCAACAACCATGTGTTCATCTCCCTGTATCTCTGACACAATCGACACATGTTCTGGCTTATGTTGTCCATCGCCGTCATACCATACAACCCAGTCATACTGTGCGTGACGGACACCTGTTTTAATAGCGGCACCGTATCCTCGATTTTGTGAATGATGGAGTACGGTGACTCCAGAGACAGATTTTGCCTTGAGGAACGAATCATCGGTCGATGAATCGTCAACAGCAATAATTTCATAGACAGTGCCACGCGCATCCAAGTATGTGACCAGTCCACGTAAGACGTGCTCTATTGCAAGAGATTCATTGTAGAACGGAACGATAACAGAGATTCCAGAGGGATTAGACATAGTGTGCTGTATATCGTACTTACGTAAAGTAGAAGCAGAAAATATGAACAATAACGTATGACTATACTATGGTATTATGAGGTATCCAGCAAGCTATTTGTATGGCGTCATATATTCATATAGTACGTTGTCTCTACCAATTTAGTTTTCTCCGCGCACACCCGTTATCATGCCATTCAGTGTCATTCTTGCATCGCTCATAAGTATCGGGGTCGCACTTGTTGTGGTGCCAAAATTTTCTTTCCTTGGGACAGACTCGACGTTCTATCTCCTTCTTGCTGAGAGTGTGCATCGTGGGGAGGGGCTTACGATATTTGGGCAACCACACACTATCTTCTCACCATTCCTTTCACTCCTCATTGCACCATTTCTCTTTCTTACCTCTCAAACAGAGTTTGTTGCCCACGCACTCATGGTTGTAAGTGGTATTGCTTCCATACCACTCCTTTATTGGGCACTAGTACCACTCATGACAGGACGTGCTGCAGGGTATGCGGCTACAGTGTTTGGCCTCACTGGTACATGGATGTGGTCATACATGACTGATATCAACTCGCAGACGATTGCAACAGCTCTCTCGATAGCACTCTTTGGATATATAGTACGGACGCGGCAGGCAATGAGTACGCATCTCCCACAGAGTCTCTGGTGTACGCTCGGTGTACTTATCGGGGTTCTCTACCTCACTCGTCCTGAGTACATCATTTTGTTCCCATTCATATACCTCTTGCTCACATACCTTGCACGCGCATCGCGCTACACCTGGAGGAGTCACCTCCGTATGTGTGCATGCTACAGCATTGGCTTTCTCCTTGTTTCTGGACCGTACCTAATCTTCCTGAAGTCAGAGACTGGATCGTGGACTATCAGTGGACGAATGAATGAGATGGTTCTTATTGCAACACAGGATACGTACGAGTCTGTTGATGGTGCTCCTGGTGACGCATCTGCCATTCTCACACCCCCCGATTTACCGCAGGGAGCATTTGCGACACTCCTTCAGGATTTGCCCGGGACACTCAAACTTCTTCTTGATGGTCTCATTACGTCAGAGAGAAATATCATACAGATGTACGGATTTCTCGGAATGTTCTTCTTCGCGCTCGGTGTGTGGAACGTGATTACCTCTCGACAATTTTTCACGATACTGACGTACCTCACACTCCTCATACCGCTCGGTGCCATTGCCTTTTTTCAAGGAGGAAGTCCGAACTATCTCGTTCAGTACCTCTATATTTTCGCAGGTTGTATAGGATACGGTATGTTTGTCTGGGAGCGAGATATGCTTCAGTTGTTTGGGGGGATGCGCTACATACGTGTAATCGGAGGTATTGTCATCATAAGTACTATGGTGTACCTCGTGCACTCCGTACCACAACGTTTCCTCTTTCTCCCTCCGGACTATACGACACCAGAACTGCGTGCAATGGGTGCATGGATACAAGATACCCATCCAGATTCGATTGAGCGGATTATCACACGAAAGCCGGAGCTCGCCTACTTTGCTGGTACAGTGTGGACGCTGTTTCCTGATGTAGATTCGGGAAGTGAACTCATTTCTTTTATGGAAGGACAGGGTATACGATATGTTGTTATTGATCGTTATGTTCGCGCAACACGAGGAAACGTTGCCTTGGATATTGCGTCAGGAAATTTTAAATCGCTTGTTCCTCTCCACACAATAACAATGCATGGAGAATCTATAACACTCTACGAATTACAAACACCACGCATATGAAACCTCATGCACATGGAGAAAATATGCAAGCACAAAAACCGATACTGTCAGTTGCGTTTGTTGTTGGTGTTTTTCCTGCAACCTCTGAGACATTCATCATCAATCAAGTTGCCGATTTGATTGATCGCGGCGTTGATGTACGGATTTTTTCATTATCGAAAGGGAATGAGGATACCGTTTCGGATCGGTATACAACCTACCGAATGAAGGAAAGAGTTGTCTATCTCACACCACCAAAAAATATCGGTTTGCGGTTGTGTATGGGTGCTGGTATAGCGCTGCGTATGCTCTTTACCCATCCACGAATTCTTTTTCGCGCACTCAATATGCCAAAGTACGGTGCAGTGAGTAAGTCACTCAAGCTTCTCTTTTGGGTATTTCCATTCCTCGATACCAAGTTCGATCTCATTCATTGCCACATGGGTACGGTAGCGACCAAATATCTCACGATGCGCTCAGTATTGGGACAAACAACAAAATTTGTTACTACCTTCTATGGGTATGATGTGAGCAGGACGCCACAACAGAAAGGTATCGACTGTTACCGCGACCTCGCTCTTGCCTGTGATCTGTTTTTTGTTATGTCAGAGAATATGAAGTCACGCGTACTGCCGCTCGGTGTGCCTCAGGAGAAAATTGTTGTTCACCCGATATCAATTGATGTTGAAAGTTATGAATTCAATGAGCGCACGCTTGCTCCAGATGAAACCGTTCAAATCACATCGGTCGGTCGTTTTGTGGAGAAAAAAGGATTTGACGATTTGCTTCGCGCTATCGCAGTTGTGAAAAAGGGTGCAAAGCGCCCGTTCAGATTGTCAATTGTTGGTGATGGTGAGCTCCATGATGAAATACATTCCCTGGCCAAAGAACTCGACGTTACCGACGTTGTCGATTTTAAGGGATACATGAAACTTGAAGACGTGTTATCGCTCTACGGTCGCTCACATCTCTATGTGCAGGCTTCAAAGACTGCAAAAGATGGAGATATGGAGTAGTTTTAATGTCGCTGTTCCTCGTACCACGAAACTGTTTTCTTGAGTCCTTCGGTAAATGGCATTTGTGGCGTGTAGCCAAGCGCACGAATTTTCGTGTCATCGATTGAGTACCTGAAGTCGTGTCCTTTTCTGTCTTCGACAAACGTGATGGCGTCAGGTTTCCCGAGCATATTCGTAAGAAGTTGTGCAATTTCAATGTTGGGTATTTCTGTACCGCCACCGATGTTGTATACCTCCCCGGAGACGCCGTGATGAAAAGCAATATCAATTCCACGGACATGGTCATCGACATAGAGCCAGTCGCGTACCTGGGCACCCTTGCCGTAGACGGGTATAGATTCACCACGAAGAAGGGAAGTGATGGCACGAGGAATAAACTTGGTGACGTCTTGTCGCGGACCAAAGTTATTTGAGCAGCGGGTGATTACGACATCGAGTCCGTATGTCTTATGGTAGGCGCGTACGAGCATATCGGAGCCGGCTTTGGATGCGCTGTAGGGACTGTTTGGTGCAAGTGGCGTTTCTTCGGTAAACGATGGATCCGCTTCACTGAGTGCACCGTACACTTCATCGGTGGAAACATGGAGGAAGCGATTGAGTGTATGCTCGAGCGCAAAACTCAAAAGTGTACCTGTACCAAGAACATTTGTTTCGATAAAGCGAAGTGGGTCCTCGATACTCACATCCACATGTGTTTCTGCGGCAAAGTGAATGATGTCAGTAAAGGTGTAGGTGGCATGTAGTTTCTGAAGAAGTACAGAATCCCGTATGTCTCCCTCTACAAAGACATAGTTTGGAGCGTCAGCTACAACCACATTTGTAATGTTTGCAACAGGTGTGAGTGCGTCGAGGTTAACAAATAAATAACTTGGGTACGCAACGGTCATTTGGTTGAGGAAGGTGCTTCCAATAAAACCTGCGCCTCCAGTGACGAGAATTCGTTTTGTGTATATAGTATCCATGCAGTTGTTGGAACCATTATCCATACGAATTGGTTCTAATACAAGTATCGTATGATTCCATTTTTTAATCTACAGTCGATGAATGCACGTCACCGCGACGCGCTTATTGAGGCAACTACACGTGTCATCGATCGTGGATGGTATATCCGAGGAGTTGAAGATGAGGCGTTTGAGAAAGCATTTTCGGAGTACACAGGAGTTTCGCATGCTATTGGTGTTGGAAACGGACTCGATGCACTCATTCTTATTATCCGTGCATACAAAGAGCTCGGTGTCATGCATGATGGCGATGAAATCATCGTTGCATCAAATGCATACATTGCGACAGTACTTGCGATTACCGAAAATAATCTCACCCCTATTTTTGTAGAGCCTGATCCGCAAACACATAATCTCGATACAGAGAAGATTGAAGCAGCAGTGACGTCAAAGACGAAAGGAATCATCGCACTCCATCTGTATGGACGTGTTAATTTTGATGAGCGACTCCTCGCTGTAGCGAAAAAATACGGACTCAAAATTATCGAAGATGGCGCGCAAGCTGCAGGTGCGTCATGGGAAGGGAAGAAGGTTGGTGCGCTTGGGGACGCATGTGGCATGAGTCTCTATCCAACAAAGAATCTCGGTGCGCTCGGTGATGCCGGGGTTGTTCTCACAAATGACACAGCGCTTGCGCAGATGGTTCGGACTATTGCAAATTACGGAAGCGAAGTGAAATATAAAAATCTGTATCAAGGGGTGAACAGCCGACTTGATGAAATGCAGGCAGCTGTACTCCAGGTAAAACTCGCACACCTCGATAGCGACAACGAAGCTCGTCGTGTAATTGCAGAACGGTATATGAGGGAGATTCAAAATCCGATTGCACGACTCCCGAAGGTTATCTCCAAAGAGACGCATGTATGGCATCTCTTTGTTGTTGAGGTCACTGATCGTGATGCGTTTATTTTGTACCTTACAGAAAATGGTATTGAGACACTGGTACACTATCCAATCCCGGTACACAAACAAGAAGCATATGCCGCTTGGAATAATCAGTCGTATCCAATTGCAGAACAGCTTGCTCAACATGTGGTGAGTTTACCACTCTATCCAACGCTCACTGAGGAAGAGATACAAAAAATCATCGCTGTCGTAAATGCGTATCCAGGGTAATATCCTGTGATACACTTCTCGATATGACCACCTCTGCAATTCAGGCACTCGCAATGGGGCTCCCGTGTATCACCACAGATCATAGTGGATTTCGTGAGCAAATCATTGATGGTGAAAATGGATATATTGTGAAAGAAGGGGACTTCAGAGCATTTGGTGAAAAGATACTCAAGTACATGGGAGAACCAGAGAAGTGGGCAGCATTTAGTCGGCATGGGCGAGCCTACATGAAAGACCGCTATGACAATGGTGTGCTCATCGACAAACAAATAGCACTTTACACCGCACTCATCACGTAGAAACAAAAAACGCCCCGAGGGGCGTTTTTTTAGTGACACTAGTCAATCACTTGGAAGGTTGGGAGTGGCATGATGAATTTCCCGGTAATCCCACGAGCACGAAGATCTTTCATGATGTAGTCTCCGTAGTGCCATGCAAGTATCAGGATGTAGTCAGGCTGCTCTTTCCAGAGGATTTCGTTTGAAACTACCGGAATATGTTTCCCGGGGAGGTAACGGCCAACCTTAAGACCATTAGGAAGTTCAGCAACATACGGAATAAGATCGGTATCAATTCCGTAGTAGTTTACCAGTACTGCACCACGACCAGGACATGAGTTTGCGACGATATGCGCTCCTGATTGCTTTACGCGGTGTGCAAGTTCGAGGAACTGCATTTTGTTCTCTATGACACGATTTCGCCATGCTTCCCATGTCTTTGGATCAAAGAGGCCAGCCTTTTCCTCAGTAGCTAGGAGTTCTGGAACTTGCGGACTTACCGGACGGGTACCTTTGCGTGCAACATATGCACGAATGTTGCCACCGTATCTCGATGCGCGCTGAACATCAAAAACTTCGAGACCGTATTGTGGCATGAGTGTTGTAAGTGCCTTGAGGCTGTAGGTACGAACGTGCTCATGGTAGATGCCTTCGAATTGATTGCTCTCAAGTACATCAAGAAGGTATTGGTTTTCGAGAATGAAGACACCGTCATGGTCAAGGAGTGTTACGAGACCGCGCATCACTTCACCCAAGGGTGCCATGTGTGCAAAGACGTTTGTCATCGTGATGACCTTTGCTTTTCCGTATTCAGACACAATTGACTGTGCAACATCTTCTGTGAAGAAGCTTTGGATGGTTTCGACATTATTTTCCGAGCGTGCGATGTGTGCAACATTAGTCGGTTCGACTCCGAGCGCGCGCATGTCATTTCGCATGAAGCCAGTGAGGAGTGTTCCGTCATTAGAACCGATATCAACGCAGAGTGAACCCTTTGCGAGCCCGAGTCGTTTTACGATATCGTCAGCAAATGCGCGTTGGTACTCCTCGAGTGGTTTTGAAATACCACTGCGGTACGGGTACTCGGGATAGTAGATTTCTTCACCGGGTACGATGTAATCGAGCTGTGCCGACCCTGACTCAGGACAAATCATGAGGCGGAGCGGGAAATGCTTCTCTGCTTGGTCGAGTTGTTCCTTTGTGAGGAGTGCATCACAAGGTGGTTGGTGACCAAGATCAACGGCCTCAAAAAGATTTTTTGAGCCAGTTATTTGGCAGTAATCGAGCTTTCCGTCAGGAACATCGTGGTGTGGAATCTTCTCCATATGACTTCTGAACTAATCTAAAAATAATGTGCGTGTGTCTCCGCTCTATATAACTACAGCATAGTAACAAATTTTGCGCGGTGCGCGAAGGAAAAGACCGTATGGGGCAGGGCGGCCAATATATTGATTAAATTACATTTTATTGTATAATATAATCTGGTGCTCATTTCACCATTTTTCTGTAACCTAACCAAGAAAGGGGGCCTACATGGCCGAAACGAAGCAGGGCGTTATCGACTACATCGCTGCCACTCCGCTTGCGGAGATGGGCGATGTGCTCACGGCGCTCGCCGACAAGGTGTACACACACCGCCTCGACAACCGGGGGTACGTCCCCATTCAGGTGTTCGAGCAACTGCTCGGCCCGGTCACGGTCTCGGTGCAGATTGTGCACTCTGTCTTCGAACATGGCAAAGGGGAGGTGGGTTATGCGATGCGCCTCCGTGAGGGAGATGAGGCTGGTCTTGCCTACCAAGGCAAGTATCACAACACGTGTACCTCGCTCCGGTGGGGTGATACGCTGAAAAGTGCTATCCTCCGCAACGACAAGGATGCATTCGACAACCTCGAAGAGGGGAAAGGCCTCGTTGGCCTTGGAGTCACGTATCACCATGAAGCGCCGCGGAGGAACATGGACCTCACGTTCATGTTCCTCCGCCATGTCTGGAGTGACGATCTCCCCAAGTTGCACGGTACATGGAAGGTGTTCACGCTTCAGGAGCTGAAGGAGATGATCGGGAAGCCTTCCGAAGAGCTCCCCATCGTGGAGAGCAATCTCCATCAGCTCCTCTGGGTTATGGACTCGAACCGACGGCCGTTCGGTGTGCTCAAGGAGACCTTCCCCAAGCAACTCAAGGGGTAAACGCGACAGCGGAAACGACAAAGGGCGGCCAGATTTTTTGGCAGCCCTTTTTTCAAATCAATACATTACTCAGACGTGTGATCGCAGTGGAATGAGTGGCCTTTTTCTTTCATGTGTTGGCTTGCACGAAGAAGGCTATCGAATGTACCAATATCAAACCAGGGTTTCTGAAGTACAACACCATTGAGCGTTCCTTCGCTACAGAAGAGGGAGTTAATGGTGGTTATTTCGTACTCGCCTCGATCAGATGGCTCCATGCCAATCATCTTTTTGAAGACGGCATTTTCATAGAGGTATACACCGATGACTGCGAGATTGCTCTTTGGTTTCTCCGGCTTTTCTTCAATACCAACAATACGGCCATGTGCATCAAGTTCAGCAACACCAAATCGCTCAGGGTCGTGCACCTCTTTGAGAAATACGGTTGCACCACCGGTAAATCCTTCGACATAGGGAGCAAGGTCATCTTGGATGATATTGTCTCCAAGGTAGAGCATGCAGTCGTCGTCGCCAATATATTCTTTTGCAATCCAGAGACCGTCAGCAATCCCCGTAGGTTTTTCCTGGATCCCGTAGACAACCTGTATCTGTTTTCCGGTATGCTTTGAAATCCATCGTGGTCCAGAACCTATGATGTTTACAAAATCATCGACATGTCCGGGATTTGTTACGATCATGATGTGATCGATACCAGCCCCAACCATTTTGTCGATCGCATAGTAAATAACTGGTCTATCGTAGACCGGCAAGAGGTGCTTGTTTGTCACCTTTGTCATTGGGTGGAGTCGTGTACCGAATCCACCTGCAAGAAGTACTCCTTTTCGTATACTCATATATATGTGTAGGCACAGTATAGCGCTTTCGGATTAAAACTTCATGTGGGTGCTTTCGGTTACGTAGGTGAACGTGTATTCAGGGTATCGTGATGTGCGGTATACTCCTTCGTATGTCACTTATTTCGTTTTATCTCAGACTTATCTGTCTTGACCTTCCTCGTCTTTCGTACAGACTTTCGGGAGATCGCTTCGTCCATGGGGTGCTACTCTATGCTCGTCTTTTTTTCTTTCTTGTCACGCGCAAGACAGTATTTCGTGGAGTACCTATGCGTTTTAACTTTACCGTGAACGCAGTTCGTTTCAGTCTTGACTTACGAAGCCCAGTTGATATTGCTCCGCTCGTAGAACTATATGTGCGACGAGAATACGAAGTTGCATTTCCACATACCCCGGACACCATTATTGATCTTGGAGCAAACTATGGTGACAGCACACTCTATTTCCATACACTATTTCCAAACGCACGTATTTTTGCCGTCGAACCATCGCCACAGTCGTTTGAACGCCTCCGCGCACATGTCGCACCATATACGAACATTACACCGGTTCACGCACTCGTAAGTGACTCAAATGGAAGTGGGATTCTCAATCTCACTGATTCTGGTTCTCTCGGAAATTCAATTATAGAAAGAGCATCGTCTACTTCGGTAACGGTTCCATCGTATACACTCGATGCACTCATTTCGCATCTGGGACTCACGACAGTTGATCTCATTAAATTCGACATTGAGGGTGCAGAAGGGCGCATCTTTAGAAAGCGGGAGCAGGCAGTCTGTGCACAGATGTTCCTTGGAGAGGTGCATGAAGATCTTATGGAAGTACCAAAAGACGAGTTCCTCAACACTTTTAGCGATTTCAGAGTAGTGCTTACACCACTCAAAAACCCGATGCGCAGCATCCTCTTTGCGACTAAACGCGTCAATCGCTAGTTAAAGTGTATACAAATTGATATAGTTTTTGCGTTACACACTATGACAGAAAATAACAACGACATCCTTACCCTTCCTCGGCTTAATCTTCGCGGAAGACAACTCCATGACCTTGAGGTCATGCTCGTTGGTGGTTTCGAGCCAGTTACTGGCTTTATGGACGAGGCAGATTACAACGGAGTTGTAGAGAATATGAGACTCGCTGACGGGCGTGTTTTTCCGATACCGATCGTACTCGATGTGCCGCAAGAGAGTCCATACGGTGTTGGTGATCGCATTCTTCTCTGTGATCCATTTGGGAATCCACTCGCAGTTATGCAGGTGACATCACGGTATACGCCAGATAAGTCAAAGGAGGCACGGTATGTCTATGGTACTGAGGATATGCTCCATCCGGGTGTGCAGTATCTTTTTGATGAGATGCACCCGGTATATCTTGGGGGACACGTAGAGCACATTGCACTTCCGACTCGTCATGATTTCAAACAGTTTCGGTATACGCCAGCTGAACTCAAAGCACTTTTTAAAGAGCGAGGATGGGACAAGGTTGTTGGTTTCCAGACGAGAAATCCAATGCATCGAGCCCACTTTGAACTCGTGAAGCGCGCGCATGAACGCACTGGGGCTCCAGTACTTGTGCATCCCGTTGTTGGTATGACAAAGCCGGGAGATATTGATTATGTTACTCGTGTGCGTACATACAACGTTGTATGTAATACGTATGGAAAAGATTTTACGCACCTCTCGCTTCTTCCTTTGGCAATGCGAATGGCAGGTCCTCGTGAGGCGGTGTGGCACATGATCATAAGAAAGAACTACGGATGCACACACTTCATCGTTGGTCGTGACCATGCGGGTCCAGGAAAGGGAAGTGATGGCAAGGATTTTTATGGTCCGTATGAGGCACGCGATCTTGCAACAAAATTTGCCGATGAAATTGGGATCACCTTGGTGCCGTCTGATGAACTTGCATACTCAAAAACGCGCGGTACGTATGTTGCGACAGGTGAGGTGAGAGAAGACGATGAGATTGAAAACATCTCAGGTACCGAGTTTCGTCGACGGCTTCGGGAAGGTGAGGATATTCCCGACTGGTTCTCATTTAAGGAGAGTATCGACATTTTGCGCCAGAGTATAAAGCGTGATACACGTCCTGGGGTGGCTATCTTCTTCACGGGACTTTCTTGTTCAGGGAAATCAACGCTCGCACAGCTTCTTCTTGCTCGACTCCAAGAACTTCAGGACAGAGAGATTACGTTTCTTGATGGTGATGTGATTCGTGATCATCTCTCAAAGGGGCTTGGATTTTCTAAAGAAGATCGGGATGAAAATGTGAAGCGTGTTGGATTTGTTGTGAGCGAGATTGTGCGTCATGGAGGAATTGTCATCACTGCACTCATTGCCCCATATCGAGATGCACG